>Ga0307378_10000028_pt1 | contig 264414 bp, 235 predicted proteins | sample UN1MG_FD_202238 | JGI IMG/M metagenome (GOLD analysis project Ga0307378, IMG submission 202238) | Soil microbial communities from Risofladan, Vaasa, Finland - UN-1 | ecosystem: Environmental > Terrestrial > Soil > Coastal area > Acid sulfate soil | place: Finland: Risofladan, Vaasa... | reverse complement strand
ATTTCAGGTTTTTCGATATTGTAAGTACCTTTTCCGCAACCTCGTCAGGGTGTTTCCCAAAAACCCTTATCATAGCTTCCTTACCCACATCACCGCGGTCAAAGATGATATCAGGGATTGTATCATGCCTTGAAAACACGCAGTCGGCTCCCCATTTAAGAGAAGAACCTTCTTTAGCCTTTATATCTTCAGGTTCATCAGCCCGGTCAAAACTATCGATCACATAGCCCAGGTCCCGGCATATATTGATTATATCCTCGGAAAACCTGATATTCATTGCGCAGCGAAAGTCCTTGTTATACTTCATTGCCGTCAAAATCATTCTTGCAATATGTCGTGATGCGCCAAAGGCAGGGTCTTTGAAAGTGCAGACATCTTCCCCGATTTTGATAATTCTGCCGGGAATGGCTGCTATGTCGTCAGGCTTTCTCGCATAGGGGACAGCATAACCGAAATTTGACTGCACCTCAGGGATGATATTTCCACATTTTTCAGCCTTTATTCGTTCAACAGCTTTCTTAAGATCCAGGATGCATGCGTAACGTTGGCTGTCTCGTAAAATCGGGGCAAAATGGTTTGTCGGGCCATGCCCTCTGCCAAGGCAAAGGGAAAACCTTAATGCCTCTGTGATATATTTCTTGGCCATTTTTACTGCCTTAAGAACCGATTCCCCTTTTTCCCCAATTGCCCCTTTTTCCCCTTTTTCCTCTTTTGCAAGAAATGTGGCAATTGCCGCTGAATATGTGCAGCCTGTGCCATGAGTATTTTTTGTGTCTATTCTTTCTGAAATAAACTCATGAAACCTTTTACCGTCATAGAGGATGTCGATGGCATCTCCGGCAAGGTGCCCGCCCTTGACAACAACGTTTTTTGCTCCCAAACCGTGAATAATCTTCGCCGATTTTTTCATATCATCAACCGAAGATATTTTTATTTTTGACAGAACTTCGGCTTCAGGAATATTGGGAGTAATAACAAAGGCCAGTGGCAAAAGTTCTTCCATCAAGGATTGTCTGGCCTCATCTTCTATCAGAAGAGCTCCTCCCTTGGCCACCATAACCGGATCTACAACAAGGATATCTATTTTGTATTCCCTTATCTTTTCAGCTATTTTTTTAATTATTCGTGAGTTGGAAAGCATCCCGGTCTTGGCTGCATCGATTCCTATGTCGGTTGCTACGGAATCAAACTGTTTTTCTACAAAATTTTCCGGGATATCATAAATCCCCTGAACACCAAGGGTATTTTGAGCGGTTAAAGCGGTTATCACACTCATTCCAAATCCGCCAAGAACGGTAATTGTCTTTAAATCAGCCTGAATTCCGGCTCCACCTCCTGAATCAGATCCGGCTATAGTTAAAATTCTTTTAACACCCATGACTTATCTCCTTGAGCCAACCCTGAAAATTAAAAAAGGCCGATACCTTCCTTACCGGAGATATGGCCCTTTGAGAATAAAAGTGTAACAAAATTTTTATTACCGCTCCCCACGCTGGTATAATCCAGATCAGGTCCAAAGGGTATTTTCTCAGCCCGGTCAGGCACCCCTGCAATATTTATATATTTATTAACCCAACAACTTTATATAATCAAGCATAATATAAAACAAAAAAATTTAACTGCTGCGCCTGAAGATATTCAGCAGAGACAGGACAACATCGAGTACGCTGAAGTGGATTGCCCGCTTAACATTTTGCCTGATTTTGTTAAGTTGTTGACAAAAATTTTCTCTGTATGATATTTTCTATTTTTTTAATTGTATGCTCATCTATAACTGTCAACATAATAACATTTTCTTCTATCATTCCACACCTTATAGGCACTTATGAGTTTGAACTTTTTCGGCGAAGAACCAAATAACATCCTGGCTATTGTTGGGCCTAAGGGGGGAGTGGGTAAAACCACGATTTCCGCGAATCTTGCTATTGCACTGTCAAAATTAGGCAAAAAGGTCGTTGCTGTTGATCTGGACTTTGGAACGTCAAACCTCCATACTGTCTTTGGCATGAGGGAGTCTAAGCATACTCTCGATGATTTTGTGTCAAATAAAGTTAAGAATCTTACCGATATTGTTATAGATACAGGGATAAACAATCTGGGCATAATTTGCGGGGGGGATGTCCCTGGTATAACGAACATGCCTTATCAAAAGAAGTTGAAACTAATAAAGCATCTGTCAAAGCTGGACTATGACGTTGTAATCCTGGACCTGGCACCAGGGGCTTCCTATAATGTAGCGGATTTTTCAATCATTGCTCAAGAGACACTTCTTGTGACAACAGCTGAGGTGCCATCCCTGTTAAATGTATACAGCTTCCTCAAATCCGCTGTTTTCAGACGGCTCAATTTCTTCTTCAAATACAAAAAATCTCCTGAGCTATTAGAGCTTTTAGAAAAGGCAAAGGACTTTGACAATTATCCGCATCTTAACACCATGGAAGGATTTTTTCGAGAAGCATGCAAGATCAATCCGGAGACAGCAAATTCTGCAAAAGATATTTTATCGGCTCTTAAACCCTTTATAGTTGTCAACAGAGTCCAGACGGAGAATGATGTAAACACAGGTGGAGTTATTCAAAACCTCTTGCACCAATATCTAAGCATGAATAGCGGAGTAATAATGACGATACGCGAAGATAAAGCAGTAAAGACTGCCATCGCAAAGATGAGACCGATAATGATTGATGCACCGAAGTCAATGTTTTCCCGGGATATTGAACAGATCGCCGCAAAGATCTTTGAGTGAAAGAACCAATGCCTGGGTCCGTCACTTTAAAGACCGCGTTTCACACTGGGATGACGTGGCTTTTCAAGGCTTAGAAGTGCTTCAGAATGGTGAAATAATTTCAGAAGGTCATTTATATGGATATCCGTTGTACAGAGCGAAACCAGCCAGGCAATTTAAGTAGAACAAAACATACGTCATCTTCATTGTTGCGAGCCCTTTGCATAACGATTCTTTCTGCCGGCCTTATCCTTTTTTCATCACTTTCTTACGCCCAGGAATATGAGACAAAACAGAGTTCAATTTCCGCGTCGGAATATTGGCAAAAACTTGGGGGTGCAACGTCAAATCTTGTAACCAACATCCATTCTCTTACAGTCAGATTTGTTTCTATAGGAAGACATGACAAATCAGCTTTTGACTTATTGTTTGCGGGCCTTCTGACAATGGCTCTTTTCCATTTCTGCGTTTTTGGGCTTCGCAGAAAAGACATTTCAACACTCTATTTTGGATGCCTCTGCATTTTGACTGCTGTTCTATATACAACACCACTGGAAACATCTCTCATTACCTTGTTCCCAAATTTTGATTTGGAAATCGCCAATAAGATTAAACTCATCTGCGTTTATCTGAGTTTTACGATGTTTGTTATGTTTATTAGCGAGCTATACCCACAAGAACTTTCCCATGTAATGCTTCGGGGCTCTCAAAGCCTCGGTGCTTTTTTCACTCTTCTTACACTTGTCACAAACGCTAAGATTCATACTTATATAATAGTGACTTACCAGGTAATTGTTCTTGTTTCCAGCATTTATTTAATCTATGTTTTAATTAGAGCCGGCCTCAAAAAACAAGGAGGGGCTATATGGCTTCTTGGGGCATTTTTCTTCCTTGTCATTACAATCATTAATGATACCTTGTTTGACCAGCGCATTATTTACACAGGCCGATTTGTTCCTTTTGGAATATTCATTTTTTTCTTTGCTCAATGGTGTATTGTATCTTATCGTTTTTACCAATCTTTCGTAACAGAAGAGCAAATCACTGCTTACAGCCGTTTCGTTCCCAAAGAGTTTCTAAAGAATCTGGGCAGAAAGAACATTGCTGATGTCCAACTGGGTGACAATACCGAGATGACCATGTCAATATTGTTCTCAGATATTCGCAATTTTACAACCATTTCAGAAAAGATGACGCCTGGAGAAAACTTCAAATTTATCAATTCTTATCTTGAAGTAATGGGTCCTGTGATTCGTAAACACCATGGGTTTATTGATAAATATATTGGAGATGCTATTATGGCTCTGTACGATAGAAATGCCGATGATGCGGTTAGCGGAGCCATAGAGATGTTACAGAAACTCGTTGAATACAACGAGGGACGAAAACGGGCCGGCTACTTTCCGATTAGAATCGGCATTGGGATCAACAGAGGGCCTTTAAGGATAGGAACAATAGGGGAGCAAGGTCGTATGGAAGGAACGGTCATCGGTGATGCTGTGAATATTGCTTCTCGCATTGAAGAGATGACCAAAAGGTATGGGTCAGCACTTTTGATCAGCGACGATACATTTCGTGCTTTGCAGAAACCCTCAAATCATTACATGCGAAAGATTGGTCGAGTAGAAGCCAAAGGGAAAAAAGAGCCGGTAATATTGTGGGAAGTTTTTGATTGCGATCCACCAGATCTTATAAACTATAAACTGGCTATTGCACCGATATTTGACGAAGCTGTATCCCTTTATATGTCAGACCGGTTTGCAGAAGCCCAAGAGCTGTTCCAGGATTGTCTCCTCAAAAACCCACGAGATAAGACCGCTCAATTTTACAAAGATCAGTGTCAGTTGAACATGAAAATGGGAGTAGATGGAATAACTCGCATTATTTCATACAAAAGATTGGTCAAGTAAGCATTAATAAGCTCGTAAAAAGTCGAAAAGTTCTTTTTTCTGTATTTCAGATTTTGATAGAAATCGTAGCTGTACTGGTCCATGGAATTTCCGTTTTGGAGCAGGCCTCTCAGGATTTTTTCACCGGCGATAAAGCCACTCGAGTCAAAACAAAAACCATAATTCCGGCAACAACAGTACTGAGGCCGGAGATTACCCTTCTTACCTGCCAGCTCTTTTTCTTTCCCGTTGTACAATATGTGGCAAAATGCTCGCAGTTATTCCATATCATTGAATAGCTTCTATCTGAAAGTTGCTCCTTTGCAAGATTGATAGTTTTGGAGGCCGGAAGCCTTTTTTCGTATTCACGCCGTCTGAGTATTCCGCCTTTCAGAAACCTGGACAGGTCTGTTTCATGAACCTCCGGGTCTACCTTTTCCCTTATTGAGCCGGTGAAATGAATAACCTTTTCATAGCCGATATAAATCCCGTGGTGAGCATAGAACCTGCCTCTTCGCCTGACACAGATATGATCACCAGGCAAAAGATCCGCCTCGGTTAAACGCTCGGATTTTAAACGATCAAATTTCATCTAAACGGCCCCTTCAATCTCCATAAGATTCTGATTTCCCCCAGATTACTGTTCCGTCCATTCGGAGATTTTGTTCAGCGCCCTCTCCCCTTTCTCAATTTGCACGTCTGATTGAAGAACCCCGCAGCAAGCTACAGGGAATGCACTCGCTATTGCGGTTCAACTGTCTTCCAGTACTCCGAAAGCTCCTTCTCAAAAACCCCCATCCTTTTCTCTTTCTCGGCTTTTACCTCTGATTCAACCGTCTTCCAGTACTCCGAAAGCTCCTTCTCAAAAACCCCCATCTTTTTCTCTTTCTCGGCTTTTACCTCTGACTCAATGCCCCTGCGATACTCTGAAAGACCCTTTTCAAGCTCCTCGTTCTTCCTCTCCTTTTCAGCAGTAAGTTCAGCTTCCAGTTCAGACAACCTCTGTTCCCTGATCAACCTTATTTCACCCTCAACCTCCGCCTCCAGCTCCTTCTTGCGCTCGAAGGATTCGGTCGAAATATCGGGCTGCATCACACCGGCATTGGCTTCAAGCTCCTGCATTTTTCTCTCTTTCTCAGCTTCAATCTCTTGCTCTACGGACTTTCCGTACTCGGACAGCTCCCTTTCAATCTCTTTCTTTTTTCTCTCCTTTTCGGTCGCAAGTTCAGCCTCCATTTTGCTTAGCCTCTGCCCCCTTGTGGACCTAATTTCCGCCTCAACTTCCGCCTCCATTTCACTTAGCCTCTGCTTCCTGATCGACCTTGTTTCACCCTCCAGCTCGACCTCCAACTCCCTTTTGAGACTGGTTAGCGCCGCCTTTTTACGAAACCTGCCAAGCATAATTATATTGCCCCCGATAATCACCACGAACAACGTCACCGCACCAGCGATAGCCGAGCCGTTTACACCATCTCGAACGATCTGTTTTTGACTCTGCCCCACAGGCTTTTTGGGCTCATCACCCATGTCAGGCGATACCGGCTGAGAAGTCACCGTTGCATGAGCCCTCTCCGGCCTCTGCTCGGGACTGGTCTCCGGCTTCGGCTCAACGGGTGTGGGCAATGGTGACTTGCCGGGTATCCCATAATGTTGTGAAGGCGGCGAATGGGTAATACTGCTTGATCTTGCCGACAAAGATAACGTCACGTATCTCAAGAAATCAACAGGCGTCAGGTTCTGTTCTGTTTTCATTGGCAGATACTGCGCGCCACACTTCTCAGCCCAGCTTTTAAGGTAAGCTGACTCACCGGAAAGGTCCCACAGAAGGATTCTGTCACCTGTCCGACCCCTTAAACCGGACAACTGTTCTTCAATCAGCTCAAGGTTCCTTTCGTGATAAAGGTGTCCCAAACGTTCAAAGAGTTCGTCCGGGGAAAGTCCCGAAGCCTTAAGCATACGGTACTGACTGTTAAGGTGTTCGTACCTTGGATCGGATTTCACCCTTTTACTGAAGTGGCGGAGTTTGCCGTCCCATATATCAGGTTCGCCGTCGGAAATAATCAACGCGAACTTGATTGTTTCCTTGCCCTCCCGTTCAAGCAGATATCTGAAAGGAATCTCCAGGTCGGTACAGTAGCTGTGGGCATCGATTTTCTCTATCTCTCCGGCCAGCGCCTCAATATCCGCTTTAGTGTCAGTGACTACGCTGATGTACTCGTAAATTTCCTCATTAAATCCGGCAAGTACTATTCTGAAGGGTTTTTTGAGGGTTCTGAGGAATGCAATTAGCAGGTCTCTCGATTTCAGCCCGGCATCGTGCTTTTTCACTGATCCGGACTTGTCGACGAATATGATCCCTTCGGGGATATCCTCGGCATGCGACACAGGGGAAGCGAGAAAAAATGCAAGGATTAACACTATAATCAATAAAGACTTTGCGGCTTTCATGTATTCACCCCACTGTTGTATGACTCTTTCGTTGAATTCGGCCTGCAACTCCGGAATAATCCAGCCACCTGTTTTGGTCTATCTCTGCCACCACATTCGGCATTCTCAGGGTTCCATTTGGCCACCACTTGGCAGAATTGATCGCTTGTCCTTTTTACTTGCTCCGCAGTTATCCGTTCCAGTAAGCCACCCACTCCGAACAGCCCAACATGTATCCTCCCTTCCATAATTCGGAGACACCGGCTTCCATCAATGGATGCGAGTCGCAATACTCCTGAAGCGTGAAATTTTTCTTTGAACACCGGAGGATGAATTCTCCAGCGCATTTCAAAACGATTCGAGTTTTTCTTCTGTATTTCTTCGTAGATTATTTCATCCCCCACAAACACCTTTTTTACAGCACTACGGACAATATCAGGCATATCCACGCAGGCAAGTCTGATTCTCACCTGCCTGCGTATCAAACAACTCGAGGACTGTCTTTTGATCTGTACATGGGGATAAAGTTCGCATTCTCTGGCCACAAAGCTATCGAACTCGGGGGTATATAAAGCATGCCACAATTCTTGTGCCGACACAGGGATCTCATTTTCCAGACGGAATTCCATGCAAACCTCTCTTGCCTAACCCGGACAGGTCTGTTCCTTGCGCCCTTGGGTTAGGCGCGCTTATTTTGAGCGCTTTATCTTCATCTCCTCAAAACGACAAACCTTATCAAAGAAAATCGATATCATCAAGGGTCATTAAATCTTCATCCGTACATTCTGAAAGTGAGACAACACGATTTGCCTGATTTGCCACCGCTTTTTCAAAAATATTTCTGACGCCCCTTGCGTTGCCGAATTTTTTATCCCCCGGTCCCGATACTTCTCTGAAGAATAGCTTTAAATAAACCATGGCTTTGGGGGTGATTTTGTATCCTGCATTGCCGCACATGAGTTTCATAATCTCAAACAGCTCGAGAGAGTTGTAATCATCGAAGCGAATAAACTTGTTGAAGCGCGATTTTAACCCTGGATTCACCCCCAGGAATTTCATCATCTTGTCAGGATAACCGGCAACAATAACAATGAGATTATCTCGATGGTCTTCCATTACTTTCAGCAATGTATCAATCGCCTCCCTGCCAAAATCCGAGTCATCCCCACCTGACACCAGGGAATAGGCTTCATCAATAAACAATACGCCACCTAATGATTGATCAACAACATCCCTTACCTTAAGCGCTGTTTGTCCCATATAACCCGCCACAAGCCCGGAACGATCTACTTCCACCAGGTGCCCTTTTGAAAGCAAACCCAGTGCCCTGAAGATTCCGGCAAGCGATCTGGCTATAATTGTCTTGCCTGTTCCGGGATTGCCGGTGAAAACAAGATGCAAAGACATGGGAGCAACCGGAAGTCCACGTTTTTTACGTTCTTTATTTGCCATAACAAGGTTGACAAGTGTGTTTACTTCCTTTTTTACTCTTTGTAATCCGGTCAGATTGTTCAGAATATCTATCTGCTCATTCAAATCTAAAAACTGTGAGCCTGCTTTACTTATATTTACATCAAAAGACTCATTATGTAGTTTTTTCTTAAAGCACGCGATGATATCGTGAACATCTTTCCTGCCGGGATCGAGTTCGATGACTTTTTGATAATCCATTATCGCGAGGTCGCATCTTCCCATCTCGTAACATAAAAGACCTCTGCAATAATAAGAATTGGCATCTTCGGGGTTTAATTTAATTGCCTTGTTATAGTCTTCAATTGCTTTTTCAAACTCCTTTAATGCCCGGTAAGCTTCTCCTCTCCAACTATAATATTCGACAACATCAGGATTCAGTTCTATTGCCTTGTTATAATCGGAAATTGCTTTTTTATATTTCAGGGATTCCTTATAGGTCCTTCCCCGGCAGAAATAAAGATAATCATCGTCCGGATCTATGATTATTGCCTTGGAAAAGGACTCTATTGCTTCTCCATATCTTCCTGAATTTAAGGAAGCAAGACCTTCTTTGCGATAATAGTAATAATATGCCATTTTAGCGCTTATTGTTTCAACAGGTATTTGATGGTTTTCGATGACGTTTTATATCAATACTTTCCTCTGCGAGCGCCTGCAGATCTTTGCACATTTCTTTACGGTTTTTAAGAGTGATATACAGAAGAGGAAGCAGGTGAAAAACAATAATCATCGCTATAATAATGTCGCTGAGAGACCATACAAACCGTAAATTGAGAAAAGGGCCAAGAAAGGTTACAACAAGAAAGACGATTCGATAATAAAAGGAATTTGTACCTCCGAGATATTTAAAACATCTTTCCGAGATATGAGCAAATGCGGCAATCGTTGTAAGAGCAAAAACAATAAGACTTACAACGACAACTATCTGGCCGAGAAAGCCGAGACCTGCCTCAAAGGAGGCTGCTGTGAGATGTGCTCCGGTTTGATACTGCCAATTAGAAGTAGAAAGAATCACCAGGCCGGTAATACTGCATATTATTACCGTATCAACAACAGGGGTAATTGCCGACATAAATGCCCCCATTGCAGGGGCCTCTTTATTTGCTCCCTGTAAAAAGGTACTCGTACCCATACCTGACATATGTGAAAACACTCCGCGGGAAATACCAAACTGCATTGCTTGAAGAACAGCATAACCAGCAACCCCTCCGGCAATGGAATAGGGCATGAAGGCACAAGAAAAAACCTGGCCAAGTGCTTTTATTGTCTGAGCAGGATGAAACAGGAGCACCAGAAGTCCGGTAACAACATAGATGGCAATTACAGCAGGAGCTATTGCCGAGCAACAATTGACAATTTTCTTTAAACCACCCAGGATGACCATGCCGACACAAAGGGTCATTAAAAACGCGATCAACAGATTGGGAACGTCGAACCTGTTGTGTACTGCCTGGGCCAGGGAGTTAGCCTGTACCAAATTGTAAAGGACTACTCCCTGAATTAATAGAAGACACGCTACCAGTTTAGAGATAAAAGCCCATTTTCCTGTCATATATTTTTCAAGATAGACCATTGGTGTGGCAAAGGATAAAGAGTTTTCATCAGCAGGCCGCATTTTGATTGCCATATAGGTAGAGGCCATTCTGAAAAACATGCCGAAAAGAGCAGACACCCACATCCAGAACAAAGCGCCCGGCCCCCCAAGGTGGATTGCGGTTCCAACTCCGGCGATATTGCCGATCCCTACTGTCGCGGCTACGGCGGAAAAAAATGCCTTTTTGTGCGAAACAAGTCTGTCGCTGGATTTTGACCGGTCGCTTCGAATGATTTTTAAAAATACGGGTATCCCTTTTTTCCAGGCAATACCACGGGTAAGGTATAAAAAAACTATGCCCAATTCCAGATAAACAAGGCAAAGTACCGGGTCCCATATCCATTTTGCTAATGTAACTATAGCAACTCCTCCTGTATGCCTGTCAGATTCAGGCAGTTACGGCCTATAAGAGTCATTTGTTATGATCTCTGAAATTTAGTGAATAATCCGGGTTAGGGGAACATCAAAGTCAAATTTGATGGGTCAATCCAATTTCAAAAACTGTTTCAAGTCGGATTCAAGTCCATGTCCCTGTAAATGTTTTCCCTTTGCTTTTAAAGAAAGAATCTGCTTGACCTTTGAAGCAATAAGCTCGGGATCAAAGGGATCAGCGAGACAACAGCCGTTTTGAACAGCCTCTCCCTCGAATGTATCCACAATTGACCGATCTCCAATGACAATTACAGCGGTATTCTGAAGAGTTCGGCACAAATTTCTCAACGAATTCAACTCGTCCGGAAAAACGCCTTTTGCGTCAAAAATCACAACCGTGGGGAAATTATCGGCTATAACATCTCCGGCATCCAGAACTCTGTTAACCACCAGAGATTCAAAACCGGTTCGTTTCAACACCTTCTGTGTTATTCCGCCCCTGAGTCTATCTGTTGAAAAAATAATTATCGGAGCCGGCATTCAGCTTTTCGCCTCTGTCATCGCCATTATCAACGCACCCTTGGCAGTTGTGTTAAGAGGGTCTTCAGCAAGGCGGACGCCGGAAATTTCAATGGGTAATTGAATACTATTGAGAACCTTTTCAAACTTCTCCTTGCATCCCTTCGGCATGGCCGTGCCCCCGCTCAAAACGATCGGGATGGGGCTTGAGATCTTTGGCACCTTGTCTGTCGAAGTAAGCACCCGCTGGAGGCTGTCAAGCAGGCTAAAAATGAGTTCATCATAAAAGATATGCAGCGCTGTCGTTATCCTGTCTGTCGGTTCCTTTGAGAGATCCAACCCCTCCTCTTTTATAACCTTTATCTTTGTGGCAGGTACTCCCACAGATGCTTCAACCATTGAATCTATATAATCGCCTGCCTTCTTAATGCTATAGGTAATTACAGGAAAAGAGAGGTACGAGAGACAGACATTGCACATTCCTCCGCCCATGCTTATTCCTATGCCTGTATAGTCATCGCTTGCAAGCTCGGACACTACTATAGCCATTCCTTCGTTTATGGAGACAGGGGAATATCCCATGCTGCCAAGAAACCTTTTGATTACCGACTCATGATACACCACAGAGCCTCCTCCATCAATGGGTTCGCCAGGAATGGCAAAACATAGTGTCTCACCGAAATTCCTGGGTTTTTTAATAAGTGTGCCCACTATGGCCTTGATAACGCTCATGCCCTCTTCTTCATGTGAACTCAAAAACCCTTCTTTTACGGGCTGCCTGCTATTCATATTAAACATGTTTGCAAAACTTTCGGCGGAATAGCCGATGACGTAAAACAAGTCCCCTCGTTCATAATACATGACCTGATTTTTGTTAAGAATACTCCTGGAAAATTTTGATTTGGGAACCGTAAAAAATGCGTTCAACTGTTTAACCACATGAATGTGCTTAAACTTCTCTTGGGCTGCTACGATATGGCTGGTCCCTATATCCAGACCTACCGGCCCATCCGGGCTTTCCGCATCTTCCCCAATCTCTCTTTCGCTGGCGATCACCGGCTTGAGCGAAGCCCCCTCTGCTTTTTCAATCCGCTCGTCAGCCTTTTTGTCACTTTCCCCGATTGGCTGGGCATATCCGCCAAGGGTCTGGCTCTTAAATGCCTCGAAACGCTCTTTTTGTTCGCTTAAAAATTCTTTTTCATCTGCCATTTTTCTCTACCTCCCGGTTCTTTGTGTATGTCTCGTTAACCCCTGGGTTACGGGTTTATCTGCCTTTAAGCATCAGGGAAACTTCCATCCTGTTTTGAGTCTCCATAAAAACATTATGTATTTGCTTGAACATTCCATCATACCTCTTCAGATGTGGGAACTTGACATCTTTATCACTGGAAATTTGCTGGAGTCCGATGTTGATATCATCAAGTCGTTTGGCGACGATTTTCTTTTCCGCCTCTATTTGATTCAGCTCATCTTTTAACATGTTTGTGAGATTCAAGGTTGATTCCACATCCTTTGTTGCAGCCTTTACTTTGAGGCGCAGATCGCTAATTTCCGCAGTTAACACATCTCTTTTGGGCCCTGTTTTTTCTATGTTTTCGACACACTTTCTTGTTCTGCTACCATATGATACCATGTACGCCTCAACTGAAGACATGGCTATACTTATTCCTTCAAGCTCAGCGGTCATGGCATCTATCTCATTCTTAAGCCTGCTGTTTTCCGCTTCTAAAAATGTCTTTGTATTCTGAAACTCATTAAATCCCCTGAGTTCGTCTACAATTTTCTCGTATTCTTCTTCGCCCATGGCTGCATCTTCGGGATCTTGTGCTCCCTTAATGTCTTCCATCATAATTCTCTGCCTTTCAATTGTCGCTCACTCCCACTTTCATAAAACGCCTTTTTCGCCTGAAGCTTTTTATCGGAAAAAGCGGAATGAAGCTTGTTTACCACTGTTTTTGACTTTTTAAGCTCATTCATAAGCATGTACTTATCATCCAGCGCTTCCTTCAACTCTTCCTCAAGGGTTTTTGTCTTTCCCACATAAACCAGCTTTTCACCTTTTAACACATTTATCTCATTTCCATACTCGGCAATCTTTTCCAAAGCGTTATTCAATCTGGAGTCAAGGAAGGTTATCTCTGACATAAGATCCGTCTTTTCTTCCTCCAGACTGCCGCACCTTTTTTGGTATTCAATAACAGCTTCCTGGAGCTTTGTTGTCCTTGACTTCATCTCGCTGATGCTCGCCTGGACGTCGTTTCTTTCCTCTGTCAGCTGGTCGGTCTCTATCTGCAACTCCCTTTTAGATGGCATCTCCTCTGCCATTCGGGCAATGGTCTCCTTGAGCTTTGATTTCGCTCTCTTTAAATCAGCCATCATCTCCTTGGACTCATTGAGATCTTTTTCGAGAACCGAGTTTATTTTCAGCACTCTTTGAAGCTGAACCTCCATGTTCTTAATAACCATAAACATGTCATTTACGGTCTTTTCCAGGTCAACTGCATAAACACCCTGTTTTAAGGCCTCGAGTTCCTTTATTTTGGGCATAATAGTCTCCTGGACCTTTTCTATCCGTGATTGGCCGGTAGCTTGTTGCTGTAATATCTCCTTCAAACGTTCGTCGACATTCTGCTGATTTCCCCAAACAGGCATTTCCATGGATTCGCCAATTTCCTGATTTTGCTTCCGCTTTGATGTATCAATAATAGTCATGGCCACCCCATTGTTATCTTTTGTTTGTGTAGTAATTAGTCTTGACCTTTCTTTCAACAACCTGCATCCTGTTGTAGAGATCTTTCAGCGCCTTGATGCCCCCGGTAATTTTTTCATCGAGATTATCCACATTGGTAGCTTTCACGGGAACCTCACGCTCAAGCATGCCCATTTTGTTTATGAACACCTCCATCTCACCCTTCATAAAATCTATACCCTTAACAGTACTGCCAAGGACGGAGATCTCGGCGCGGAGTCTTTCCGAGACTTCCAGGTGTGTATCGGAAAGTTTAGCTTTTTCTGCCTCATAAAATTGTATTTCGTTTATAATGTCGCGCTCTCTTGCTAACAACCTCACCAGTTTCTTCTTGAGAACATCCGACCTCTTAAGCAATATCCGGCTTTTTCTTCTCTTTTCCGAAAGCTGGAGTTGGAAATCCCTGACACTCCTGGACATCAAATGGTTTTCTTCTTCAAGCCTCTCAACCTCGGAAACTACCCTTTTCTTTTCCATGGTGAGATTTTCTCTGTCGATCTTCAAGACACCCCCGCCTTTTGAGAGGCTTTTTAACAAGGCTTCCTTCTTTTTAATCCACCTGTCTTCCATCACTCCCGAAGAAGGGCTTTGTATGTAATCGTCTTCAGCAATATTCATTATTTCTCCCCAAGAATAAGCCGGGTAAGTTCAGCCTTGGTTTGTTTCTCATTATATTCAATGCCGCGTTCTTCACAGATGGAAAGAAGCTCCGCCTTTGTAATCCTCATCAAGCTCTCCTCTGTAAATTCAGACTCTTCCGACGCGGCAGCCTCTTCAACAGCCTCTGCTCCAGATTCGGCAACCTCTGCGGCAACCCCGGATTCGCTTACATCAACCCTGTTAAACCTTTCTTGTTGCCACCAATTCCTGAGATTATTGATCGCCTCGGTCAATTCCTTCCCCGATGCATTAATGTCAAATGTTATATCTTCACCGCTGATCACCTTGATAGCTTCAAATGCTTTCTCTCTGATATCAAGCTCCTTATCCTTCAACACCTTGATTAAAGGCAACACAGCAGAAATATCCTTGATATTGGCAAGAGCCGTTACAGTCGCCTTCCTGACCCTTGAATCTTCGTCTCTAAGACATTGCACCAGCGAAGGCACAACGTCCGTATAGTCTTTCCAGCCGATAAAAGTAGCCGCGGTTCTCCTCACTTCAGGATTTTCATCCCTCAAGGCCTTTGTCATCACTGGTATCGCTTCTTCATTCTCTGCCATCTTGTAAAGCCCTCTGAGACATCCTGTGCGTATCCTGTGGTCCTGGTGATCAGCATTTCCCTTGAAAACAGGAATGGCCCGGGCATCACCTATTGAGATGAGCGAATTTATTATTTCGGAAGTCAGCTCCGGATTATCAAATTTTACAGCCTCCATAAGGATGGGAACAGAGGCAACAGATGCTATCTTTCCAAGCTCTGCGGCTGCAAGGATTTTGATATCTATCTCAGCATCAAGGAGGTCATTTGCGATCTTGTTGAATATTTCCCGCTCTGAGAGCGTCTCAAATTCGCCATGTCTTAAGGCCCTTGCTATGGCGGATTCAACATTCTTGTTCACCCTGTCATCCGCCGCCGCCTTATCGCTTTCTTTAGACAGTCCGGCCGCTTTCCTGAGCTTCTTCCCCCTCACAGCTTCCGCCTTTTTCTGTTCTCTGGCCTCAACGATACGGTCCTTCAGCCGCTGTATCTCTTTCTCATATTCCCTTACATCAGCGATAAGCTTCTTGATCGGCTCTGTTTGCAGAGCACTCTCATCACCCGAATAATTTGCTCCTTCCTTGCCTATCTCAAGATACAATGCCTTTATCTTCCTTTCGTATTCTTCAATCTTATCCTCCAGGCGTCTGGTTTCACTCGGTCTTGACATGCCAAGACCTGAGGTAAACATGCCTGCTACTTTTTCCGGCAAAAACGTCGATTTTTTTGCCGCGGTGAAAAGTTTGTTAAGAGCGTCGGATGTCACATCATACGCAGACACCATTGCTCTGCCCCCAAAGTTCAACACCCTGGCCACACCACCTATGAATCCTGATCTTTCGTGATAAGAATTTTCCATAACTGCCTCCTTGCTTTAAACTCTGATTTCGAACTCAGGGGGTTTTGCCCCAACCGCGACTAAATGTCCTGCGATTTTGCCCATTTGTAGAAATTACGAAAAGGCTTGTCATACTCTTCAATGGCGGATTGCAGCTTGCCATTCATCAAGCCTGCATCCTGTTTAATGCTGTTAATGATCTCGGTTAACCTGACATTAACATTTGAATCCCTGTCATGCTTTTGAATCTCATTCTGAAGTCTTTCAATTTCAGCGTCTATGTCATCAAATTTGTCCATCTCCTGCTTTAGGGAGGTCAGACGTGAATACCTTTCGGCTAACTCTTGCTTCAGTCTTTTTCCCTGTTCCAGCTCATCGTCCAGGCTCTTAATTCCGGAGTTTAATTCATTTGTCTCTTTAGCAGCTTGTTCAAACTCCGCTACCAGACGTTCCTTTTCGTCTCGCAGCCTATTTACTTCATCCACTATTGTCGCTTTCTCAACATCGCCTCCCACGTCGGTCGTAAGATGCTGGATCTTCTCTTTCAGATCCTCCTTTTTTGACAAAAAGGACCTTTCCTGCGCGTGCTTCTCATCTATTTGTGTATTGAGCCCGGATTTCTCCTTTTCAAGCCTCTCCTTGTGTTCATTGACTTCAGCAATATAGTCGTTAATTGTCTTCTCTATCTCAGCCTGATTCTGAATCGCATCAAAAGTATCGGGATCAAAACCTTCGGGCATCAGTCCGACAAGGATATCTCTCGTGTTTCTCATCACAGAAATCTCATTCTCCAATCCGCTTGACCTTGTTTTCAGGCCCGCCATCTTTTTTTCAACATCCTCCTTTTTGACCAGGCTCTTCCGGTGAATCGATTGAAGATCTTTGAATCTGTCCGATAATCTGCCAACATGTCCACGCACATGCGCAATTTGTCTTTTTATGTCCGGCAAAGTTGCCTGTTTGTTTTCGATCTCCTTTTCAATTGTCTTTAGCTCCTCGTGTTTACTTTCGGCAGCCTCCCTCTCTTCCCGAATGCCGGCCAACTCCTTTTCAGCCTCACTCAAACGGAGCTCGGTCTCTCTGATGGCTTTTTTCGTTCCCTGAAGCTTTGCGCGGCCTGTCGCGACTTTGGCCTCAATATATTGAATTTCTATTATAGACTTGCGTATCTCGGACACAAGGATCTGCTTCTTCTTTGAAGCATGCAGAAGGTCTTCGGTCTTGTCCAGGAAGTTGAGCAAATTTTTATTTGCATCCACTGTTGCGCCAGGATATTGTGGCATATCATTACCTCATGTCTGCTGTTTTGATGAACATGGAACTCATAACCTGCACCAGCCCGGCAACCTTCTTTTCTGCCATTCTGATATCCTTTTCAAGCCAGACCTTATCTACGAGCAGTTTTTTCAGCGCATCCCGACTTTCTTCAAACAACCTGTATGAGGTTTTCAACCTTTCCCGGGCGCTATCCAACCCTGTAGCGGCTTTGTCATAAACCATGATTTCTTTTTCAAGAGCACCTACGGTGTATATTTGTTCGGCATTTTCAGTAGAAAGACTATCAGCTTGTTCTTGATTGTCCGCCAGCATTTTCTGAAGCTCTTTTAATTTAGCGGACAGCAATGCCGACTCTTGTTTCCGTTCTTCCACATCAGCCTTAAGCACCTCCCTCTCAGCTTGAATGGCCTTAATATCTTCGAGAAACGCAACTTTCTCATCAAGTCCGGAGATAGCCTCGGTCATATCCTTGATTGCTGTCTCCAGCTCAGATAACTGTTGCTTAACAGCATCACGCTCTGCGATTCTGTTCAAAAAAGAAGCGCTTAATTCATTAAATTCCTCTTCAATCTTGTCTCTATCCAGGGATGTTTTTGATAAAAAACGGGATATATCGTTCGACAACTTGAGCTTTTCTGCTTCCATTTCGTCCACACGGGAAGACAGTTTTATGTTCTCAGCATCAAGGGCGGCATTGCTATCAGAAATTTCCTGTATGTCTTTGTCCACATTTTCGATGTTTCTATTTAAAGAATTTTTCAAATTATTAAGTTCTGCAAGTTCAGCATCTCTGCTCTTAATTTCTTTGAACAAAAAAGAGGAGCCTTCTTCCATCTCTGTCTGTTTCCTGCGGAAGAGGAAAATAACACCCTGGCTATCCTTTATCTCTCTTTCAGTTACCGCAAGTCCTCTTCTGAACGCTTTCAATTGTGCGGAACCCTTTCCTGTTTCAGAATCAATATGCTCCAATTCCTCCGACAATCTATTTAGAGTCATTCTTTCTGAATCACGCCTCTCGCGTAATTCAGATATCTCTTGATTACTCATCGCGTCAAATTTGTGTGACATATCACCTGCCTGCTATGTATTTTTCCCAGTTTTCCTGGAACTGGACAAGTTTATCCTGGTACTGAGCCCTTTCTCTGACGGCTGTCTCAGCCGTGGCAACGGTTCTGGTCAATTCTGCCTTCAAGTTAGCCACCTCCAGGTTGAGCGCTTTGTTGCTACTGCCGACCTCTGCGAGCTTCCTTTCCATTTCAGCCTTTTCATTGAGCGCGGCTTTGACTTTCTTCCTTAGGTCTTCGTTCTCCCTGGTGGCGGCATCGGCTACTTTCCGCAGCTCGGTCTTTTCCGAGAGAATGGTCTTTGCCCGTTTTTCTACCTCACCTTTCTCGGTCGTTAAACTCTTAATTTTGTTTTCAGCATTCGCCACATAGTTGAAAGCAGATTCGGCTTTCTTCTCTGCCTGTGCCTTCCCCTCTTCGGCAACGTTGAGGTGTTCCTTCAGACTTTTAACCTGTTGCTCAAGTTCGGTATTTTCACTCACGAGTTGACGCACTCGATTATCCAGCATATCGAGTATACCCTGCTCTATTGCCTGCGATTCCCGCAGCAGGTCTTCAACGGCCGGCTTTTTTGCCTGAAAATCCATTTCGAGTTTCTTCACCGCCTCCTGCACGCTCTTCAGAAGTGCTGCCTTTGACACGCTGTCTGCAATCATAGAATTCTCTTTACTTTCGTTCATAGCCACCTCTTTCAGCTTTGGCTAAATTTTGACAATAACATCTCCGACGCTAAAATAGTTTCTGGCCTGATTTCCCACCATCATTGTTGAAGCTATATTTATGGAAGCGCTCAACGGGATACTGATCAACGGAATCAATTTGTAGGCCCTGCCAAAGAATCGGGGGCTGATCTTCCTGGTCACATCCTCCGCCGCATAAGCTATGCCCTTATTGATGTACTTTGCCGCTGTCGCATCAACCATGTTTTTAAAGGTGCTGGCGGCAATCCCTTTTACCATCTGTGCGCTCCCTGAAAAGCCCAGCAGCGCAAGGGTTACCGCCTTTATCTCATCTTCATCTATCCCCGAATCATAGGCAACGGATATCGAATAACACAGCTCTATTTGTGTCCTTAGGAGATAGGCCAGATCAGCAAAAGCGCCCACAACAGCCGTTCCTATAGTCCCTATAACCGGCAAAGCAGCAGGCGCGGATGTAAGGCCTCCGAACGCGCCGGCTTTTATGGCGCTCCTCTTTATCAACTTGCTGCTCACTTCGTATGATATATCCAGTTTTGATCGATCTCCGCGCTCCAGAACGCACTCTTTTTTCATCACCCATACTTCTTCACGTATCAAGGGCAAAGCCTCACCGGACAAGCCGAGTATTCCTACCAGCCAATCGCCTTTCTTTATCTGCGAGCAGGGTTTAACATAGAAGTCATCCTCTGCGTTCTCTGCGATGTCATTCGATCTTTTCATCGTTAACCAGTGAATCCGGCAGGGTTTAGCCTTTCCGCCCTTTCTTTTTTGCGCTCCTCAATACGCTTTTCAAAGCCTTCCAATTTCGAAAAGAGTCCCATCATTTTTTCGTCCTTAAAAACATCAAGCTCAGGAGACTTTTTTCTGACTTCCGTCAGTCTTTCTCCTATCTTTTTTACGATCTCGCGCTTCTTATTCTCGAGTTCATGCATATCATAGGTCAAGAATATCCCCCTGGTAGAGGACTTAATCGCTTCATACGCCCCTTCCAGCTTATCAGCAAAGGCATCTCCGAAATGTTGCATCTTGTACCTGAATCCTTCTCCCATGTATTCCCCCTTTCATGAATTTTAACTACTTGCTGTTACATCACTTTTTCTTGGCGCGGCCTTTCAACTCATCCCAGTATTCATCAGGCATATCCTTGCAAAGCTTTAACGCCCCGTTTGCCCCGGCATATAAAGGTTCTTCCACCTTACTGACCCTGCCGTATCCCAGCGTCTCTTTCATATAGCTTTCAATCTCCTTTTTCAGTCCCACGATCTGGCTTCCCCCACCTGCCAGGATGACATTTCTTTTTAACCCGTCCTGAAATTCGGGATCAAAACCGGCAACAAGATCTCTAACTCCTTCCACAATCTCCGGAACTATAGAACTGCAAGCTTCTCTGAGTTCACTGGTGACATCATGGCTGGTCGGTTTGCCTCGGACAGGAAGATCTATGGTAACCTTCTCACCCTGTGCCGAGACAAAGGCGCATTCTTCTTTAAACCTCTTGATCATTGTCACCGTAAAATTGGCATCCTTGTATTTTTTCTTAATGAGATCGAGAAAAACCTGGTCGATGTGATCACCGGCCTTAAACGTGGTTATCTGATCCTCTTCGGATGGTATGGTTCCGTGCATCCTGCACAAATCAACAGTCCCTGCCCCGATATCTATAATAAGGGCATTGGAAAAGATGTCGAGTCCATAGGCAACAGCGAAAGGTTCCGAGACCACCATGATGTCATCAAGTATCCCCCCTGCTATATCAAGCAGGTCCTTCTTGTTTTTCGTGCTGGCCAAAGCCGGAGCTCCGATTACCCCCCTTATGATCAGATCCCCGGTTTCCCCTTCTGTGGCAAGACCGACAAGGTGTTTCAAAAGTTTCTTTGCAACGCTCTTTGCCTTTTCATATTCTTCGAGATGTTTTTCAGAAGAACCGGAATGCTTGAGCACACCTTTACTAAAAGGTCTATACAGGTCGAGAGCCATTCTGTTCTCAAGGGCATCATCTCCAAAGACTATATCTGTTCCGAGCATCTTGCTTGAAACCACATCTTTGGGAAACCCAACATAACTGGAAATAAAGGCCCTTATGCCGTTGTCGGCGGCTATGACACTTCTTGAGGTGCCAAGATCAATCCCAACATTTAACACTTTAGTTTCCGTCATTTTTTCACCCGCTCCAAATAAATGATTAAATTCTGTTTATAGTGTCTCGGCCAGCAATTTATTTTCTTCAACAATCGCATGCAAAAGCTTCTTTTTCCCGGTATCTAATTTCGTCTCTTTGACCTGAGAAATCGATCTTGCGGAATGGACCACACCATGTTTCTCTATAGAAGATAATCTGCCCTCGATTTGCGAGATCTTATCTTCCAGCCTCTTCAGCGCCTCAACATCATGGGATGTCTTGTAAAAGATTTTGCTCGCCCCTTTCTTAATAAACACAAACGGCCGAGATATGGTCGAAGTAACAGGTCTGGTTATCTTTAACACATTGCCCCATACGGCATTGCCGCCCCTCTTCATGCAACTGCATGAAACCATACCCGCATATTCAGCCGTCGCGCAGGTATATTTCCCTGCTTCATTCAACGTGTTCAATCCACGGGCCGTCTTGTCAACGACCCTGCTCGTCCCTTCCTTAATAAACACAAACGGCCGCGACATGGTCGAAGCGACAGGCCTGGTTATTTTTAACAGATTGACCTTTACGGCATCGCCACCCTTCTTAAAGCAACTGTACGAAAACATACCAGCATATTCAGCTGTCGCGCAGGTATATTTCCCTGCCTCATTCAACGTATTCAATCCATGTGATACGATTTTCATGATTCAGCCACCCCCTGTGCAGGATTATATTATAAGATACTATGCGCGCCTATAACCCGCCTTGCTTTTTACGTCCGAACATAAGTCTGCCCCAGCCACGCCGGCTTTTCCTCTCCAACTCAAGAGGTTTTTTCTCCACAGGCTGAAACTGCCGGTCATTGGACCACACGCAGACATTGGAAACTATCTCCTCATCCATAGCGATATGAGCGCCTTCGCATTCAATAACGTAGCATGGATATCGCTGATGCAACTTAACAATCGCTCCGGGTCTGACCTGGAGGCCGTTGAGTCTATGAAGCTGTTTATCGACATTGCAGTTTATATAGGCAACCCGAGCGGACTGGCCTATTTCCAACTCGGTTAGAGAGCTAACCACGTTATGGGCGGTCTTGGCGGAACTCCGGCAGCATTCCCCTTCAGGTATAGGTCTCCCATGAGGGCATTCTCTGGGATGACCAAGTAATGTGCAGATACCATCCACCAGTTCGCTGGAGACGATATGCTCAAACTCACAGGCGCCTGTCTCAAATTCTTCCCCAAAGATATCATAAAGTAATCTCTCGGCTATCCTGTGAGCGCGTATTATCTTTCGCGCACTATTCTCGCCGGTCTCGGTCAGCTCTATCTTTTTATCGGTCAATTCAATCTGACCTTCCTGCAGTAACTCGTCAACTATACGCGGATCAAAGACTCCGTTCACGGTGTCCTTTAGAATATCCATGGAATCCTGCCCTGCCTCTCTCATTCCCCACAATCTTTCGAGATGTTCCTCTTTGTGTCTCTTTTTCATGTCCATGATACAGTCTTCCTCCAAGCTCTAAAGCAGCGCCACAAGCGCCCAATTCAATGCCCCTGCTGTTACAATGGCGCTTAAACCGATACCGAAAAGCATCGCCAGGGTGTTCTTTCCCCCGACCTCTTTTGTCATGGCCATTATATTAGCAAAACAAGGGGCAAATATCGTGGTGATGATAACAGCTATTATACATTGCACATAGTTTAACTGTTCTTTTCTTACGAGATTTATAATCAAGCCCGCACCTGCTTCGTGCCTGGCAAAGCACAGGATAATGGCGTCCACCATCGCCAAGGGGAGGCCCAATACCCCCTCAACAATGGGACTCAACAACTTTTTGATACCATCCAGAATCCCCAGTCTGTCGATAGTAAAGAGGGCAAGGGCGGCGTAAACAAAAACAGGCAGCGATTCTTTGAGAAACCAGTAAAGCCTGTAATACGTTTTTTTGAGAACACCCTTCAGGTTAGGCAACCGTATTGCCGGCAGCTCCTGTATAAAGGCGATTTTCTCTTTATCCTCCCTCAAAAGAACTTTGTTCAGAACAATCCCCGCTCCCAATCCCACGAAAGCCATAACAGAAAAGAACAGAAGAAACGCGCCCATCCCCATCCTCCCGAGTATGCTCATATTAAGACCCATCTGCGCCGAGCAGGGGATTGCAAAGGCTATTAAGTACACGGCTATATATCTTTCCCTTTTTGATCGCAAGGTTCTGGTTGTCAAGGTAGCCATGGTCTTACAACCAAAACCAAGAACCATCGGCATGATTGCGCCGCCACTCAATCCCAGCTTTCCGAGAAGCCTCTTGGTCAAGACAGAGAGATTAGGAATATATCCAATGTCTTCAAGCGTATTGAACATGAGAAAAAAGACCGCCAAGATAGGTAGAACCGTCAAAAGGGCGTTGGCCAGCCCCAGGGAGAGCACACCGTAATCCCCTATCAGAAGATCATGCCAGAATCCCGTGGGGGAAATATCGCTTATTGCACTCTGTACAGGAAGCCATAACTTGTCATTCATCCATTCTGATGCCACATTGGCCACATTGATCACGAGAAAAAACATGGTGTACACTACCATAAGGAGGATAGGTATCCCGAACACAGGATGACGGCTTAACCGGGCAACGCTCATGGAGAACCCTTTAAACACTACCTTTTGTTTCTTGACCACCTTCTCCACAACATCATCTATCCATCGATTCCGTTTGTTAATGATCCCCCTGCCGATATTACCCCTGTATTGCCTTTTGATCTTATCTATCTCTTTTCTCAATTTCACACAGATTATTTCATCATATTTTTCTTTCAGTCTATCTGTCATGAATGGATCATCGATCAGGAGAAGAAGAGACACTGTTGCCTTATAAGCAAGATCATCCGGCAGCCCTGACTCAACGGATAAAAGCCCGTCTTCTATGATATCACCGTATCGCACATCCCTTTTTCCTGTCCTTGCCCTGACAATGGCTTTCTTCAGCTCATTTGTGCCCAGGCTATAGACTGCAATGGATTCCACAACCGGAATGCCCAGGATACGTGACAACTCGTCTGAATCAATCCACATACCTTTTTTTGCGGTCTCATCTATGGCATTTAGAGATATGACCATCGGTATCCCCAATGTCAACAAATCCTCGGTCAGAGCAAGAGATTGCTTAAGCCGATTGGCGTCAATGCACTGAACGATGACATCCGGTCTTTCGGAAAAGATCGCATCGCGAACCATAAGCTCCTCTTCCGAATGGATGTACATGGAGTTAAGACCAGGGGTGTCAACGACCTCATAGATTTGGCCGTCTATCCGGCAGTGTCCTTTTTTTGTTTCAATGGTAGTCAGCATGGAGTTGGCCACCAAGGCATACTCCCCTGTGAGATTGTTGAATACCTGACTCTTTCCGGAGTTAGGCAGCCCAACAATGAAAATCTTTTTGATTGAAAGTGGTTTGCTTGACTTTTCCATAGCCCTAGGATAAATATTTATATGTTTTTTCCTTGTAAGATCAGATAAAACAACTGTACTTTTAACTTCCCGCGGACAGAGTCCTTTTTTATTATGACATACCAAATCAGCAAAGATTGTATCGGTTGCGGCACATGCGCCAAAAAGTGCCCGGAAAACGCCATTGACGGCGAAATCAAAAAACGCTTTGATATAGATCCATTCCTCTGTATTGAATGCGGCACATGCTTTAGCATCTGCCCACGAAGCGCCGTCATGGACCCTGATGGAAATCGCCCTCCCAAAAAACGCAGGAAGAAAATCTCCAGAGCTAATATTGACCCGGAACTTTGTGCCGGCTGCAGGACCTGCTTTTTAAACTGTCCTCGAGAAGCAATATCGGTCATCAAAAAAGGGCTCTTTTCCGGCGTCTATTGCCATGTGGACCCGGATATCTGCATCGGATGCGGCACATGCACTAAATTCTGCATCACAGGTGCGGTTAAATTAACCTGAGCCTTCATTCTCTTTTACCATCCACACCTTGAAATAGTATCCGCAGTTCGGGCAATAACTTATGGTGTTTTTGATTGTAGCCATATAAATTCCCAGCAGCAGCATGGGAATTCCAATCAGAGCGCCTATCACAAAAAGACAACAAAACACGCCGGCCGCTATCAGCATTAATGGCCACTTTCCTGAATGCTGTTTTATTTTAAGAATAACCATAGGGGTTTTGCAGTTGCGGCACTCCACGGAATAGTTTGTCTTTTCTGTCACACTCATAAGACTTTTCCCGCCTTCCTCTATTTTTTGGATTTATATTTGTTTATCCCAAGTGATAACCCCAGACCGCCTCCTGCAAGCCCGGCAATCTTTGTGACAACACCTGCCAGAACTATCTCGGCTGCGCTGGCCGTAACCGCAATTGCGGCAATCCCTGCCAGAAGCCCCAGGCCTCCGCCAATAAGAACCTTGCTGCCGATTTGAACAACATCTGAAATCTCCACCTGTCTTTCGGAAACAAAACTCAATCCATCATCAAATTCTTCCATCTCTCTCTTTTTTTCATTTTTCAAACGGATAGAATGTTTTGTATTTTCGTAACTATCAAGTCTCTCTTCCATATCTTTTCACTTCCTTTCAAGATTTTTAAGACCGCAGACTACTGAACTATTTGGTATTACTCACTAAAAAATAAAAATTCCTATCCTGTTAAAATAAAACAATACGTTTTCTCGTCCTTTTTTTCTTTTTTTCAGCATGATCTTTTTCTGTTGCTTTTCTGGCCAGATTGACACCTGCGCCTGCAACGCCTCCTCCCGCACCCACCTTAACGGCCAGCAGATGGGCAAAGAGCGTCTTTATTCCGATGGCGGGGAGCATGGCTATCATACCGACAGTGCTTGCTATTATGCCGGCTCCTGCTCCAACAGCCACTGTCTTGCCTATGCATTTTAAGGAGCCTCGGGAATCGCACTCTTTGCCGGTCATCTTTTTGTGATGAAGCTTGCATACATATGCACTGTATCCTCTGAATTCACATGTCGCACAATGCGGATATTCTTGCATAAAAGCCTCCTGTCTTATAAAAAAACCATACATAACCACGAGATATAAATACTTGATACCAATAGAAAAAGAAACATCACCGGTATCCCGATTTTAGCAAATTCAGCATAGCTTATAGTATTGCCGTCTTTTAGATCAACACTGTGCCGCGAACTGAAGTTTTCAACCAGTGTTGCGGCCACAGGCCCTGCCGTAGCTCCTACGATGGTAGCGGAAGACCCGGCAAGAACGCCAAGCGACAGCGCCCACCAGATTATATGGTGAGGCAGCGACAGCCCGATGCCGAATACGATCGGAAAAAATAAGGCTGTCGAGGGGCCCGCGCTCAAAAAAGCGGTCAGAAAAGCGGCCGTCCACATCAGAACAAGACACAGGGGCAAAGGCCTGCCTGATGACAAAGTGGCAATGCCGTCTGAAATATATCTCAAAATACCTGATGCCTCCAACCCTCCAACCACGATAAAAAGCCCGGCAAAAAAGAGTACATCATTAAATCCGAGCCTGCTCATAAGCCTGCGCCTGTTTATGCCGGATAACAAAAAAAGTGAAAGCCCGCCAAAGAGCGCTATGGCAGACGGGTTCAATGAAATCCTTTTAGAAATAATAAATAAAAATATTACATGAAATAAGATAAAAACCGCTCTCCTTACAGCGCTTTGTTCCCTTTTTGTAAGCCGGGGTTCCACGATCTCTGCCGTAGAGGACAAATCTTTCCGACAATCCGCAAAATTGCTGGTCTTCAGCCTCAGGAAGACAAGAAGTATGGCCATAAGTATCAAGCAGATCGGCATCATAAAGACAATAAACTGATTGAATCCAATCCCTGCCTCTGCAGAGATCAACATATTCGGAAAATCCCCTATCATGGTTGAAGCACCGCCAAGGTTGGACGAGATAACTTCTCCGATAACAACCGGCCTTGGGTCAAATCCAACAAGAGCAGCCAGCTTCAGTGTCATCGGCACGATGATAAATATGGTGGTCAGATTATTCACAAGCAACGAAAACCCATAAGTAATTAAACAAAAGAGTATGAGTATCTTTAATCTGCTTTCCCCTGCAAATTTGTATATCCTGTATGCAATACAGTCAAAAAAACCTGCTTCATCCAGAACCACCGAAATAATGCCCATACCTAACAAAAGGGATATGGTGTTAAATTTGATGGCAAAAAAGGCGTCAACCGGGCCATAGATTCCCCCAAAAAGCCCTGTTAACACACATAAGAACGCAAAAAAAAGAGCAATATATGTCCGGGCCGCAATATTCTTATATATGAAGTAGAACATTAAAACCACCATCTTGAGAAAGAGAACAATCGTCACTACCTGTTTGAACCATGTAAACGATTTGATCTTCAATCCCCTGGTTGCCGGCAACCGGTTATCAGCCGGAACATATATGTCCTGGTTGCGACCATTGCGGTTGACGGTCAGCTTAATGCTCGAGCCGGCAGGACCGGCGCTCAAGATACGCACGGCCATCTCCGGCGATGAAATAAACACCCCGTTGACACCTATGACCCTGTCCCTTTTTTTGAGTCCGGCTCGTTCAGCCGGAGAATTCGCATAGACACGGCTCACGATAATATCCGCATTTCTGCCGCCTGTTGCGGTAGAGAGAACAAACTCTGCGCCGGAATTGCCCGCGTTTCCTGTTTGAGCTAATGATCTGTTATATACACTGTTTTCAATCCTCTTTCCATAAAATGCCCATACAATCAAAAACAGGAGCAGCCCGAGAAAGAGGATCACCTTAAGGTCAAACCCCTCAAACCCGACAGTATTGTCGACCACATTCGGCCTGGCTGTAAAAGTTTTGTTCAACATTCTTCTTCCACCGGTTCAAAATGGACAAAAACCTGCTCCAGGTCCATGATCTTTTTAAGCAGCATCTCCCTGACCCGTTCAGAGATCCTTTCGCCTTCCTCGAGCGTGCATTGATTATCCACAAGGATGCTCAGATCAACCCACACCTTTTGACCAATATGTCTGGTCCTCAAATCAGAAATGCCTCGTATGTCCTCAAGGCTTTCAACAATCGTTTTTATCTCTTCGCCATAAAGATTATTGACCGAGGTGTCCATCAGGGCTTTTACGGAATCTATCAATATCTTTATGCTTACCTTGATAATAATCGCCACAACAAAAAGGGCTGCTATTGGATCAAGATGATGAAAACCCAATCTTGCCCCTACAACCCCGACAACCACGGCCATGGAAGAAAAGCAATCCGCCCTGTTTGCCCACGCGTTGGCCAGCATGGTCTGACTCTTAAACTGGGTTCCGACACAGCGCATATAACGAAAAACCATTTCATTGACGCCGATAGATATCAGCCCCATAAGAAGGGCGGTTAGATGAGGCGAAGTGGACGGCGCCCGCATAAGGTGTCTGATCGATATTGTAATAAGGATAGCAGCTCCTGAGATAATCAGGAGGCTTATGAACCCCGCGGCAACAAACTCAATCTTTCCGTATCCATAGTGAAATTTTTTACTGGTCGATTTGCTGCTGATTTTCTGGCTAAGTATTATAGCAAAAGCAGTGATAATATTTGAGCCTGAATGGAGCGCGTCAGCTATACATGCTTTGCTTCCGCTGGTAAAGCCCACGAGCAGCTTTAAAAAAACCAAAGCCAGATTTACCCAGATGCCGACCCATGCAATCCGTTTTTCACATATTTTACATCGCTTATTCCGCATAAAACTCTGCCTTAAAATTCCTCTTCATCAAATTCTTCGGTTTTCTTCCCGGCAGCATAATGACTTTTTCTTCTTATTGTCTGAATCTGTTTCTTCAGCCTTTCTTCCCTTCCAATGCCGGTAAAATGCCGTATCAGATATCCTGTCACACCGGCTATGGCAACAACGAATACCAGACGAATGCTGACCGCATTACCCCAGAAGATATAGACCGGCACATGATCGAAGTTCTGTATGCTGAACAAGACCGCGATCACAGTCAAAATTATAGTTGTTATAGTCTTCATCTATTTCCCCTATACCCCTACCGCATTGGCTGTGCAGCCGTGTAAAGATTATTTGTTGCAGGAGCGGTCTGTCCGCCTGAAAGAGGACGCCAGACCAGATTGTTAAAGGCTGCCGGATGATAGGCCAGAGGCTGTTTTCCCATTCCCGGCTTCCATTCATTTATAAACATCTGACTAAAAGCAGCCGCCACCATGGCCTGCGGAGTTTTAGGCTTTACCCTGTCATGGCTAAACACTATCGCAAGAACTGCGAGTACCATCAGAAAGACAACGCCTATTAACAAGCAGATTGTTCTGTCATTCAGCGTCTGTATTCCCTCTTTGCCCATTGCTACTTCCTCCATACTTAGAAAATGGCGTGACAAGCTTGACATGCCCGCATTTTGTGCACTCCAGACAGCGTATGCAGTCACCTGAATCAAAATCAATGGAAACATTCAGATCCATTGGACATTTGACCTCGCAGACATTGCAGCCATCACAATTTTGACTCACATCAAGATGTATAATGCTGTACCTGTTAAACAATGAGAATATCGCCCCCATAGGGCAGACAACCCTGCAAAACGGTCTCTTGCTTAGAACAAACCAGATTAGAAAACCTATAAGTATAACCAGCGCCACGTAAAATATCACGCCTGGTCCGTCAGGCAAGACCGGCAGACCCGTGGCGGCATTAACAGGGTCCCATACAGTCCAAGCCAGGCCTCCCATTAAAGTTCCCGCCGGGCATAACTTAGAAAACCAGAGATCACCGGTGATATATGGAATAACAATCACAAGCATTATTAAAACCAGATACTTCAGATAACTCAACCTGGAGGGAATCCCGTGCTTGGGTGTTTTTATCTTATAAATCAGGTCCTGCAAAAGACCGAACGGGCATAGCCACCCGCATGCCATCCGCCCCACGGAAAGTCCTATGAGCCCTATAAAACCAAGCAAATAGTAAGGTATGGCATGGATGGCCATAAAGTGCTGCAACGTACCGATAGGACAGGAGAACAGCGCTGTTGGACAGGCATAACAGTTCAAAAACGGAACACAGATTCCTTTCAGCGCATTAGCATTTATGGTCTTGATAACAAACGAACCAAAAAAGCTGTTAACAATAATAGCGCTTAAGAATTGAGTTGATCGTCTAAATTTTGATAATATCATTGTTCCAGCCTGTCCTCCTCACCATGCTCCTAAAAGCGAAAACCTGTCTGCGGACCTCCCGGGCCCGTTTGTTGAGGCGGTCAGCCGACTCCCGCAATCATGCGCAGGCCACCCTGGCCTGCCTGAGGCAGTCACCCTCCCCCCGCGGCAACGCGGGAAAAGTTGTTGGATGCCGCGCTGTAAAAATTCATCGCCTGCCCACATAAAGGACAATGTGGAACCCCTGCCATATCAAAGTTGGGAAGTCCGACTGCTCCGTCCTGTGGACAGACATATTGTCCTGTTCCTCCGGAAACCGCGGGCGATTGCACAAAGGGAGAAACAGCAGCAGCAGTCATAAGATCCGCGGCCGTCTGGACCTGTCCAGCCCACCTGTCAAATCCAAAAATAGCCCAGTAAATACCGGTAATTATAACCGATGTAGCGATCACCGCCACAAAAAACAGGCCATATTTATCTAAATCCACCCCTAAATATTCCTTCAGCATCTACTCCCTCCAAAACAATTAAAAGATGAACGTTCAACATTGAACATTGAACATCGAACGTCGAATAATGATGTCGCTCCGCTCCTCAAATTATTCTAAAATCGAATAAAAAAACAAACACCCAATGAAAAACAAAGGTTCAGGGTTCAAAAGTTGCTGTTTTTCCATTTTTACACACCCCCGTCCTCTTCGCGTCCACCCCTATTGATAGAGGGGATTTAGACGAATTGACATCCTACCTCTGTTTCTTTTGTTTTTCATTCGATGTTGGACGTTCGATGTTCGATGTTCGTCTTTTTCAGTTCCGGGTTAGCCTAACCCGATACACGACGGTCAGAGATTTGCGCCATTCTGCCAGGTCTCAGTAAAATCACCCGTTACAACCATGCCGAACAAAAACAACATAAAAAACAAAAGCATTATAATATATTTGCCGGTCATTTTTATTTTTCCACCTCAGTCAAAATTCTGACTCCCTGAACCCTAAATATTGCCATTAATAAATGCCATAATATCGTTAATCGGGATCGCAAAACCTATCCCCGAATACTGATTGTCCGGCATAAAGCACGCCATGTTAACGCCGATCACCTCTCCTTTTATATTAACCAGCGGACCGCCGTCATTCCCCTCATTAATCGATGCATCCGTCTGGATCATATCCGGATAATTCGCTCCATTTATATTCAGCTTTCGTCTGTTGCTGCTGACGATCCCCATGGTCACGGTTCTGGAAAAACCGAACGGACTACCAACGCAAAGCACAATGTCTCCCACTTCGAGCAGATCGGAATTCCCAAGCGTCACAGTCGGAAAGATATCCTGTGCCCGGATCTTAAGCAACGCAAGATCGGTTGCAGGATCGACCACTATCAGATCAGCCTGATATTCGCGTTTTGAGCCTGAAAAGAGCGTGACATTAACCGCTCCGGCGCTGCCAACCGTCTGAAAGGTGGTGAGCACATATCCCCTGCGGTCAATAATAAAGCCTGAGCCCATACTGCCGGAACTTCCGGAATAAGGGTTAATATAGGTCAATCCTGTATTGGGCTGAATCTGACCACTCGCCGGCCTTGACACGCCCACCACAGCGGGCCTGACCATTGACACCACACTGCTGATCCCTTCCTGAACCATCAACGCCGTGCGCGGCGATCCCACAGTCAATTGCTGCGCAGGAGGGGCTATGTTTGCCAAAGCAGGGGGGTAAAGATACGGCTTTGGCTGAAGAGGCGCCGGAGCATTTTGAATAACTCCCGCATTGGTCCATATAGCACCGATAATCAGAACCACCAATGCGGCTATGGGCCATAAAAAATTATTTATTCTAAAATTCTTATTCTTTTTCATCTATTTCAACTCATGACTTTTCAGCATCATAATAGCCTTATCAACATCCACAAACCGACCAGACTCAGCACAAAGGCAAATATAAACCTCAGAAGGTTGCTTTCAGCCTTTATAGATATTCTTGACCCTATCTGGGCGCCGACAATTGTAACCAGGGAAAGGGGCAATGCCAGTCGAGCATCAAAATACCCGGAAATACTGTGCCCGACAAAACCTGCAAAACCGGTAATAGGCACCATCAGCGAAGAAGTGGCCACAGCCACTTTCATGGGGATTCCGAACAACATAACCATCATCGGGACCTTAAGCCACCCCCCCCCAAGGCCCAATGTTCCTCCCACATACCCTACGACAAAGGTGAGCGGGACAGCCAGCATCATATCAATACTGTATTTATGTCCTAAAAATTCATTACTCCATTCCCATGAGCTTATGGTAAAATTAGATCTGCCGCGTTTGAGTTTAGCTTCATCCTGCAGCATAAAATAGCTTGCGAGAAAGAGGACGCAGGCGAACATAACGCTCAGTAAAGACAGATTAAAATGATGCGCAAACATTCCGCCGATAAATGCGCCGATCATAGTAGGAAATTCCAGCATAAACGCCAGCTTCAGGTCAACCAGCCCGGACTTGAAAAAATTATACAAAGCAGATATCTGGCCTGTTGTTAACATAAAAAGGCTGGTAATTGCGGCAGTCTGAAAATCAATGCCGCACGCGAGCAATATCGGAACATAGAGAAAACCGCCTCCCACTCCCAGCATGGTAAAGACAATAGATGCTACCAGAACCATCAGGCTCATTTTAATAATAATCTTTATGAAAGGATCGGAAAACCCCTGATCAACTGCCGGCGGCTCTGAAATCGGATTGACAGCGGCCACTGTCACAGGCCCCTTTGCAACCTTATCATTAGTCATGATATGACATGTGGTGCATACCCCTGCCGGCGGATGTGTCATAACCGCTTTAGTGCTGACAACCATCTTTTGTGTAATTGTATGGCATTTAGTGCAATCCGAGAAGTCCTGATGGATAGCATCGTTCGGCATCTTTTTATTCAAATTGATCGGTTCTTTGGCATTTGGCTGCGCGGCCGGAACCGTAAGCGCGGCCTGTACAGCGCCTGTCACGCGTGTAAAGAAGTGTTTTGCCCTGTTGATCGGGATGGCAAAGCCGAGCCCTGTGTATGTCCCTTTTGGCGCATAAATGGCTGTGCCGACTCCGACCACTCTTCCGTAAATATTAATAAGAGGCCCGCCGCTGTTTCCTTGATTAATGACAGCGTCCGTCTGGATCATATCCTTGTATGATATCCCTTCGATCATCATATTCCTGTGCAGGTCGCTCACAATCCCCATTGTTACGCTGTGTTCAAACCCAAAAGGGCTGCCGATGCTTACCACCCAATCGCCTGTCTCCAGCCTGTCCGAATTATCAAGCACCGCGGGAACAAAGGTTTCGGTGCTGTCGATCTTTAGCGCCGCGAGGTCAAGTGATTTATCCGTATGCACAACCCTGGCCGAAAATTGATTCTGCTGTGAACGCCAGAGCGTAACTGTAATATTTTCAGACCCTTCAACCACATGATAATTGGTTAAAATAAAACCTCGCTCATCCACAAAAAAGCCTGAGCCGATGCTCTCATACCAGACGGCCTGGCCGTCATTTCCAGTCTTTTTTTTTTGCGCCTTTACACTGACCACCGACGGACGCGCCGAGGCTACGGCCTGATTCATATTCTCCTGAAGCTGCTGCAACGCGGGTTCCGGAACAGCGCCGAATGCCGTGGCTGCTGCTGCCGCTATCAGGAATGTCAGAATCCATATTCTCATTTTTTGTCATGTCCGTGATAAAGGTTGAGCTCAGCGATGCATGGCAACAAGACTATGCGAGACGTATAATCTTATTGCATCGTCGGCCGTCCCAACCACGCCGGTGTAAACAGCAACCCCTTTTGCGGCAAGATCAGAGGCTGTATTACCGGAAATGTCGCTGCATATAAGCGCTGTAATATTGTATTGCCCGATAAGCTCTGAAATAGGGTTCAGATTGTTCGGGTTTATTATTGCATAAGAATTTCTTGCCTGATCCACCAGAATTACATAGGGCTGGGTTCCAATATCTCCGGCCACGGAAAAATTAAGTTCAGGGCCTGTGGTCAATATGGCTAAATTGCCCTGCACAGGTCCTGTAAAAGCAACCTGTTTCATTTTATTATTAACGCCCGTATTTAACCTCGTCCCCTGCTGAGTGAATCCCGGCGGCGGCACACTTATGAAGAGATGTACGTTGCCGCGAATTACATCTACCACAGCGCTTGATTGATTCCGTGTAGCTTCCACAAATCCCTTCATGTCAGGAGTCGGCATCCCGTTTACGGCTGAAATAACATCGCCTGTCTGAAAACCGACCATGGTGGCCGGCGGGCTTTCCACGTCATTAACCAGCACCCCTCTCGTGCCTGTCGGCATCCCTAAATCAGCAGCGTCATTGACGGAAAGCTCCGTCACATCCATTCCGATCCAGGAACCTTCAATCACCATATCAGCAGGGCCGATAAACGCTACCTTATTGATTTCCGGCGATCTCTGGCCGAGGACTATGGGCACGGTCTGATACTGACCGTTTCTGAATATGTTCAGCTGAACCTGTTGACCTGGTTGACCCTTTAAGATCAAAGATTGCAACTGCGCCACATCCCTTATACGCGTCGCTCCAAACCGCCTGATAACATCGCCGGTTTTAAGATCTGAGTTTGCGGCCGGCGATCCGGGCGCAACATGGCTGACAATAACGCCTTTCTTGTCCGGAAGATTGAACTGTATCTTCATGACCGCGTCAATATCCTGAATATCAGCGCCCATCCAGACCGGCTTCTTGATCGCCCCCACATCAAGCCCCATCGGCGCATTTTCAAGCTTTACATGAAAAGATTTTTTCCTACGGTTCCTGTTGACCACAAGTTTTATAACATCTCCGGCCTTTCTGTTTATCAGTATCTGCCCAACCTGTTCAGGCCCGGTCACCTGTTTATGGTCGCATTTTAACAGGACATCGCCGATATTGATCCCTGCCTTTTGAGCCGGAGAGAGCGAAACAACGGCATCGACATAAGCGCCGGTATTGGGCTGAATATTCAAATCTTTGGCAACAGCGCCGGGAACACTGACCAGCTTCATGCCAAGATACGGCCCTGCGGGCTGATTTTGATTAATAAGTTGAATCTGGCCGTTGCCTATCCCTGAAGGAAAGGTCGGATTGTTGATCAACTGAATCTGGCCATTGCCTATCCCTGAAGGAAAGGTCGGATTGTTGATCAACTGTGCCTGACCACCCTGCAGCCGAGCCAGCTTTGTTTCAGGTCTTTCTACCCCCTCAATGCCGATAGGGTCCATGTTGTCCACCCATCCATACATCAAGGCCAGAAGAACCACAAATGCCAGAACACTGATCGGGCCGAACCATATTAATTTTTTATTCATATTAAAAAGTGCCTCTTCTAATAAATTCTGCCGCCAACAACAGGTGAAGCCGGATATATCCCTGTCGGCGCGGGACGTGAAATCACACTTCTTGTATCTGTTGGAGTAAGGCGCCCGCTCATATACGTTCCAAGCGCCGCCTGCGCTGGTCCGGTCACGCCGGAATAGACGTTTACCCTCAAAGTATGCAGGGTTTGGAGCGCATTCGGACTAAAACTTCCGGCAATAACATTGCTCACTCCGGAATCGACTATATATTGACCGGTCTGGATCCCCCTGCCGCTTAGATCATTGGCATTGGGGTTGGCCAGAACCTTGTAATTGTTCAATGCAGGATCAAAAATAACAAAATAAGGGCTTTCCCCGAACTGATATGAAACCTGATAACCCAGACCAGGGCCCATAACAGCTACCGCCACCTTGCCGGAGTATGGACTTGCCACCAATCTCTGAGCCTGTTGTTGCCCCTGAAGGGCGCGGGTAACATCCTGCTGTGTCTTGGGAACTCCAAGCTGCTCCGCCAGCGTCTCTATCTGATTCTGAGTCATCGGCGCCGTGGCTGCGACTCTTTGAGCCTGTTGTTGCCTCTGAAGGGCGCGGGTAACGTCCTGCTGTGTCTTGGGAACTCCAAGCTGCTCCGCCAGCGTCTCTATCTGATTCTGAGTCATCGGCGCCGCGGCTGCGGCAGGAGCAATATTTCCGTAAAGGTTCTTTGGCAGTTTCATTAATATATTTCTGGCCTTATTGCCCCGGTAAATCTTCATCTTTGCGACAGAACCGGGCTTAAAACCATTCAGGGCCGCTTCAAAATCATTAGTGGTGTCAAGCCTGATCTTGCCCATCCGGATAATCTCATCCCCCTGTCTCAAGCCGGCGCTCTCGGCAATGGAATTTGAAGCCACCTCCAGCACCATGACCCCGTCTTCGTTGGCCAACCCTAATTTTTGCATCATCGCCGCGGTTACGGTCTGAATCTTCAGCCCCAGAGTTCCGGATGTGATCCTGTTCAATGCAGCAGCCATGACCTGTGGTTTATTCTTTGGTTGAATTCCATCAACCACCTTATGGCACAAGAGGCAATTCCCCCAGTATTCGTGAATCATTTTGTCTTTAATAGATATAGGAGGCCCTGCCATTACCCGGGAGACAGGGTTGCCGGCGTCAGTGGTAAGATGACATTTATTGCAATTGCCCCAGTAAGGATGGAGCATCTTGTCTTTCACCCTTATCGGCGGCGCACTCGGCGCGACCGCAGCGGCAAGGGCAAAATTCATATTCTGCTGTTTACGAGTACAATGCCATCCTGTCCATCCCAGTACCAGAACCAAAAGAATCGCCAGTGCGGCAATAGCCGGCTTAAACTGCTTCATACAGAATTCATATTCAACCTTTTTCATAAATACCAACCTTGATGCATTCGTAAAAAGTCTAATATACCACTTAACTTTCAAACAACTAAATCATAACCCTTTAATGTGGCAGACAAGTTATTTCCGGTTGTAGTGCCGTAAAGCGGCATGATCTAAGTTTTTACAAGTTCATCAACCGGACACAACATTACTCTTACAATTGATTTTCTCTCCATCAAATCCGCCATAACCTTCTTTGCCTCTCTCTTTATTGCTTCGCCTTGAGACACGCTCATTTTCGCGGGAACATTGAGCTCTATCTTAAATTCGACAGACCTGCCGATTTCTCTTGCATGGACATTTTTAATTCCAACAACATTTTTCAATCCTGTCAGCGCCTTGTGAGCGGCCTCCAGGACATCCTCATCAGGCGCTTGGTCCATAAGCTTTGATATCGAGTCCGCAACCATTTCAATGCATATCTTCAAAATAATCACTCCAACGATTATGGCTGCCAGCGGATCCATAAAATGGAATCCCATCTTAGACCCAACGATGCCGATCAAAACAGCTATGGAAGAATAGACATCCGAGCGGCTCTCCCATGCCTTTGCCACCATTGAGTGGCTGTTGATCTGCGTGCCCGCGCAGATACTCTGCCGGAACATCAGCTCATTAACGATTATCGAAAAAATGGCGCCCCATGCAGCGGACAGACACGGCTTGATCTCACGGCCCGACATGATGACCACGACACCGTTATAGATGATGTAACAAGCTATAACAAACAGGAAGAGATAGATCACAATCCCGACAAGATACTCGGCCATTCCATATCCGTACGGATACTTTTCATCCTCCTCCTGATCGGAAATCCTGAGCCCTATGATCATAACAATAGTCGCCAGGAGATCAGCGCTTGAATGTATGGCATCCGCGATCAGCCCCTTGCTCCTGCCAACAACCCCAAGGTAGCCCTTTATTAGAATCATCAATATGTTTCCGAGTATATTGACGGTTCCAACGCTGGCCGCGCACTTTTTGCATGCTTTGTGTTTCATTGCTGGTTGTCTTCCCGCGCAGTCGGGCCGGCGTCATTATCAATTTCATCATCAATCTCTCTTTCCAACCTTGAGATGCCGCGCAGGAGCATGCCGGCAACTCCTAAAACAGCAATGATGATTGCAAGTCCCGCGATTTTTAATATAGACATAACAGCTCACGGTTGCCGGTTATATGGTGTACGCCTGACAAAAACATAAAATGTAATATCCTTTTCATCCTGACTCCTAAATAACGTAATGCCCCTTTAACATGGCAAAAATCATAATAAAAAACAGGAATTGCTGGGTATGCAGGATATATATCCCCTTTTTGACCTTTCCCGGAGGATATTTAATCCACATTAAAAAACCGCCGAATGTCAGCCATCCCATTATAAAAAGGGCCAAAATCAACCAGTTGTTCGACCAGAGCGAGACATAACAATGGACACACGCCGCAACAAAGGATGCTGTATTAAGCCAGATATGATAAACAAGCAGTTTGTTAAAAAGTTTCTGCACATTTTTAACATTGTAATACAGCCGGAACCTTTTGGCCGGGAAATAAACGTTTGCGGCAAGGAAGAGTACCATGCACAGATTCCCGCTGCCGGTTGCCAGGTTATAATCGGAATTAAAGGCATAAAAGACCGCCAGCGCCAAAAATGCGGCAATGAATATGAGTCTTTGTATTAAAGGACCGCTTCCAAAAAGCTCCAGATTATATATGCCTGTCTTTACTTTCAATGTTTCTCTTTTATCTGATATGATCTCATAAAAAGCTTCTAATACTTTATAGGCACAAGCTTCTTTGCCTCTTCCTCTGCTTTGAAGTAAGCCAGATCCTTAAAGCCAAATATTGCCGCATAGATATTGGTGGGAAACTTGGCCATATTTGTTGTGTATATATTGACTGCGTCATTGAATTTAATCCTTTCATCAGCCATGTCCTTTTCCACATCAATCAACGCTGTCATAAGGCTCTGAAAGGTAGTGGAGAGCTTAAGATCAGGGTATTGTTCGGCTATGGCCAGCAAATTGGCAAACGGGGATAAGGCGTCGGCTGATTTCTTCCCGGCTGCCCTGTCAAACTGCGCTCCTTTAAGTTTTTCAGGCGAAATGCCATCTGCTTGTTCCAGCTTTTTAAGGAGGTTTTCAAACTCCGGATCATTTAACCCGCTTTTTGGCAACATGGAGCGCAAGCTCACAATCGCTGTAAAAACGCCGCTTTCATACTTTGAATAATCAAGCACCGCCTTTGACAGATTTATTGATATATCGTTGCGCCTTTGCATCAGCGCTTCGACCTTGCCCCCTGCCGCCAGAGCGTCCTGTTGCGTAGTGACGAGCAGATTATAATAATATATGGAACCGATGGTCACTATGACAGCTATGATAAGAGATGTAATCTGAACCCACTTTTTCTGGACAAATGAAACAAGGGGATGAAGCCTTGACAGATAATAGTCATGCCTTGACATGATCTCGTAAGAGTTCAGATCGTATTTTCTCCCGTATGCGTTTTTAATGATACGGCTAATGCGGTTGTCTTTCGTAAATTTCATATTAGTTATACTTTTAATTTAATTTCTTGATCCCGTGAACAATAGAAATCACCCCCGCGATAATCAGCAGGACAGGAAAAAAACCGTTGAAAAAATCAGCCACAGCGTAATATTCGTCATAAAGACCATAAAGGCCAAGAATAAGGAATATCGCGGCCGCGGCAAGATTTATTTTTTTAAAACCTGTCTTGCCCAATACCCCAACTGCCAGACATAAAAGCCCTAACAAAATAATGATCGGCTGAATCGCCCCCTTGATGAATTCAACCACAAAAGTACTGTTAAGATAGAGCAAAAAGAGGCCTAAACCAAAAACAATCTGTCCCCCGATAATATGAGCCTTTCTCATTTTATAAATCCCCATCCCTTTATTTAGTCCCTGCTTTACTTGATTTATTGAGGAGCGCCGTTATTAATCCATGCAATAATCAACCGGCTGTCAGGCCCTGCGAATCTGTGCATAGGGCCGCCGATGTGCACAAGAGCCTTTAATAACCCATTATCCACATACATCTTGACATTCTCGTATGTGGTCAAATTGCGAAACTGCCCTGAATGACACCGCAAGCAGTTCCTGGATAGAATATGTTTTATAGTGTTATTGTATGTGATTTGATTTTTTTGTGTATTTGGCAGAGAGGCTCCGGGCTGGCATATCTGTCCGTTAGGCCCTGCCGCATGAGGTCCTGGTATAAAATTGGCTTTTGTCACCGGCTTTTCCGGGGCCCCGTTGTTAATCCAGTTTAAAATTGTCTGGGCATCATTTCCTGCAAAACGACTCATCGGCCCCTGAACCATACCCGCAAGCATCCCGCTGTCTGCATAGAGTTTTAAATTATCATAATCCATTAAATTTCTTGTCATCCCTGAATGGCATCTTGCGCAGTCAGCCATGATAATATTCTTTATGGTATTTTCATAATATACTTTTCCCGCCAAAGGGTTTCCCGCGCGAACAGGAAAAGTCAATACGATTATAATAAGAGCAAGCATGGCCGAAAAGATCAATCCCTTTATAAACATCGTCAATCTCTTTCATGGCAAGGTCTAATATTCATCATCCTGCTCGCGATCAAGTTCCATAACCTTAGTAAAATATACGGCCGCTGCTTTGTGGTCATCCTTTCGCACATTCAGGAACCCAAGATGCTGATGGTATTTGACCTCCTTTGGCTGAAGCTCAACAGCCTTCTGCATGGCCTCAATTGCTTTTTCTATCTCGTCGAGCCCGTCGTGGGCTATCCCCAGAAGATAATATGCCCTGGCACTGTTGGGAGCTATTTTAACAAGAGATTCAAACTCCTTAATCGCTTCCTTGTAATTCTTTGCCTTCATATAGAGAGTGCCTCTGCGATAGATCGCACCCTTATGCTTTGGATCCAGCTTCAAAACCTTGTTGAATGCGCCTGCGGCGCTCTTGTTATTACCGGCTTCCGACAGGGCCACGCCAAGCTGATAATGCGCCTCTGCGTTGGAAGGCTCAAGCTTTGCCCATTCTTTCAGGTGCTCCAGCGCCTTTTCATACAAGCCCTTCTTGATATAGTAAGTGCTTATATTTCGGTAAATTTTAGACTTGTCTATGGGTGTAAGATCAAAAAGTTTATTGTAGGCATCAAGGGCCATGTTCAAAAAACGACCGCAAAAGAGTAAAAACGAATGTACATAAAACAGGATTGAAGGCCCGGAATCTTCCGGTTTTGGCCTGGCTTTTTCCCCGGTTTTCCGCTTCTGTTTTCTTTTTATCCCCTCTGGCTGCTCATCTTCCTGAAATTCATCATCTTTTTCAGGTTCATCTTTTTCAAGTTCATCTTTTTCAAGCTCATCTTTTTCAAATTCATCTTTATGCATTTGTCGATTCCTCCCTTGCTTTTGGCGGAATAACGCCGGCTAACGTGGCCAGGAGACCTAACAAAATCATCAAAACAGGAAGGCCTCCCTTGATAAAATCCGCCACATAATAGTACTCATCAAAAAAACCCCATATCCCCAAGGCAATAAAAAATAATCCCAGGATGATTTGCAGCATAATCCCCTCCAAAAAATGTGGTTTACCATATTTTTACCCCCCTCCCCCGCACAATACGCTTCATGGCACACAAGATGGCGGTTGTGAGGTCATTTTTCCGGAGGTTTTGATATGGTAGTAAAAAATCCTTTTTTTTCTTATACTTTTTTCTTTAAAACAGCCACCTGATCGGAGCGAAGCTGGTTTTTTTCTATGTTTCTCAAAAATTTTTGCCCAGTCAAGAGCTATTTTTTTTCCTCTAACTTCAGGGACATGTTCGTCTTGTGCATGCATATATGGTTCATAAAAACCTTCCCCCCATGATCAATTGGGCTGCGCATTATCCGTCTCCTTTTCCTCAACCATGGCTTTACCCTCAACCATGCCCTCATTTTTTTGCGGGTTCTTCCGCGGCTCGGATAAAAGGTTCGCCATCCGGCCAAGCGCGTCCAGTATACGATCGGTTTTGTCGGTCAACAGCCGCACATCCTGTTGCATTTTTACTATCGCTGCTCTGTCAATCAGGGGCTCTTTTATAGCTATGGTTGGCCGTGATTCAGAGATCTCTTTCTTCTGAACCGCGGCATTAGCTTCATTTTTTTGCAGGTTCTGCTGCTGTTCCACCATCAATATCTTCATCTCGCCAAGTTCCACTATGGCTCGATCCACTTTATCGAACAACAGCCACATCTCTTGTTCAACCTCAATAGCTGACATTTTGCTGGAAGCAGGATCTTGACCGGTTGTGGATAGCCGCGATTCCGGAGCCGGGCCCCCTGGATTTATGTCGTTCAGGCTCTCTGGATTTATGTTGTTTTGAATCTGTGGGACAGGCAACTTTGAAGTAACACTTCCGGAGTTTTTGGGGGCTGATTCCACTTTTTTCCGGGCTAATGCCGTGACAATATTCGGCTGGTCAGCCTGGATCAAGGCTGCAAATCCCAAAGAAGCAGCGATCGACAGATAAACCGCGGCGCAAAAAAAGGCTTTGGTGTGGGATTTTTTAGAAAAGACACTCCTGATCTGTAACAAAAGATAGATAACTATCCCCGCGGGAATCAGAAACTCTATCATAATATATGCGGGCTTTAAGAAAAAAGGCCAGTTTGCGAAAAAGGGGATATCAATAATTGCCTGGTGTAAGGTGAGATTGTTTCGGAAACCCATGATAAGAGGGAAACAGCAAAACAGGGACAGGACAAAAACGAGAAAGATCGTCAGCAGATTAGCCCTTAGAAAAAAAAGCGAGGTGTGGATCATGACAACCGCGCTCAAAAAGAAAATAAACACCAGCTTGTAGTAAGAGATATTAAAAATAAGGAGATGTTGCTCCGGCTGAGGCGATTTTATTAAAAAGACCAATAACAGGGGAACCGCTAACCCCACCAGGAGAAAACAGGTCGCAACAAAAAGGAGATTTTGCCCCACCCCTTTTTCAAGACTCTCCTCTTGAAAAGATGTATCCTTTTCCACAGGCTCATGATGTTTCATCTTCATATTTGTAATCAAAGAAAACATGGCATTCTTTTGTTTCATCCCTGACTTTTTGTGCTATTTGGGCACAAAAAGACCCAAAGACCATGCAAGCAAGTCCTTGGGCTTTGTAAAGCAACCGTTTGTAATTTATATATATTATCTGTCTGTCTGTCTGTCTGTCTGTCTGTCTGTCTGTCTGCACAAACCATACCAAGACCGGTGGTTTTTCTGTAGTTCTCATTAAAAAAGTCAGACTTTTATAATGAGAAAGCAGCCATGAAAATCCCTTTGTCATCGCAATTCACACCCTTGCTTAAAGTTACTCAGGTTTCGCGCCTGTTTTATTTATCAAAAGCTTTAAACTGTAACAACTAAAATGCAGCCGCTGCCCCTTATGCTAGGGAAATGGATATCATAAGCATCTTAATTTTTTTGATAATTACTAAACATAAGGATGCCTTGTCAATACCAATTTCCCCCTCAGGTGTTGTTACCAATGCGTCATATTCGTATATTTTATAGCCTCCGGAAAGCCTCTTGCCCTCTGGATGCTGGTCAGCCCGGCGGCAATCCAATTGGTGGTGGTGAATTTTGGCGTGCAATAAAACCTCACGGTGATTTAAAAATTTCATCAAAATATACTAAAGATTCCTTTGGAGGCAAAAACCCTTTACTTTTTACAGCATCCTTAAGATCAGCCTCTGAGTCTTCATCCAGCCACCAGTACCAGCAGGCACTGTTTTCATTTCCGTATTTGGATAAAATGGTGTCCGGCATCCCGAATTTATTCCAGTAAAGAAGCCTTGTATAATTGATATTCCATAAAAGCACATATGGATAAGCATTATAAATGATCTGATCGATTTGCCGGTATATTTCATTCCGCTTTGTTATATCAAAAACAGCCTTTTGCTTTTCTATAAGCTTATCTACCAGGGGGTTTTTAAAGCCCGTAATATTGTTTCCCGCCTTTCTGTCCGCCTCTTTTGACGACCACATGCTTTCCGGGTCTTTAAAAATACCTGAACCCCACGCAGCCCATGTCATCTGAAAATTATACTCATCCATATCCCTTGCCCATGCAGCCCAGTCTTTTTTGTCAATGACGAGTTCTATTCCAACATCTTTCAGGTCTTCGGCATATATTGCAAGGAACTTCTCGGAAGAAGCGCTTCTGGTTAAAAATTTAAAGGCAAATACCACCCCGTCCTTTTCAAGAAACCCGGTTTTTGGATTCACCTCCCATCCAGCCTGCCTGAGAAGATTTCTGGCACTTTCTCTGTCCATCTCAACCAGCTGGTTGGGACATGGATTCTGTTTTGTATATAGATCTTCAAAATATGACTTATGAAGAAAATACTGGCCGTACATCAGGGCGGAGTTCATTTTTCTTCTGTCAAGAAGAAGCGCCATGGCCTTGCGGACACTAATGTCATCAAAGGGCGGCCTTCTCATATTCATCGCAAAACCCTGAAAACCGATCGGGTTATAATTATAGATCTTTTGCTTTGTTATCCGGTTTTTTAAAAAATCCTCCCCTTTGGTTTCATTAACCCATATCCTGGCGGTATATATGGGGAAAAGATCAATCATGCGTTTTTTAAATGCCTCGAATGCATTTTCCCTTTCAGCAAAAAACTTGAACTTAATTGATTGAAAGTTCCCTGTCCCCTTAGATCTTTTGGAGCTTATATCCCACCAGTCTTCACGTCGCTTTAAGGTAATATAAATTCCTTCATTGATCTCTCCGAGCCTGTAACGACCGGAATCTACAGAAAATTCAAAATTGAGTTTGTTGAAATCCCTGCCCTCGTATGCATGCTTGCAAAGAACATGAAAACCCCCTGCAATGCCAAGATTTTTCCAGTGAACGGTTTTAGCAGTAAAACATATTGTATGTTTATCGATTACGACAGGAGGCTGAAAACGCTCCATGTCCAGCTTGTGTGGGCCTGTGAGATTTTTGGGGTCCATTATGACATCATATGTCCATTTTACATCATGTGCGGTTATTGCGGACCCGTCGCTCCATCTGGCCGTTTGGTCAATATAAAAGGTAAAGCTCTTTTTATCGTCAGATACCAACCATTTTTCAGCAATGCCTGGTTCATACTCCAGCGTAACAGGATTTATGGACAGCAAAGACTCGAACATGGCTCCAAATATCTCTGCAGACAAAACATTGTTATCCAGGTAGTAATTGAGGCTTTTCGGGTACTGGCCTGCGAATATGGAAATCTCGCCTCCAAGAACTGCCTCCGTGTTTGCAAGAGGATTTGGTTTATCCGACCAGCCCTTTTGCGGAAACAGTTCACCGGCAATAGAAGGGACTGCCAGGAATATAATGAGAATAAATATTAATTTTTTCATCGACCTGTTTTAAACATCCCCTTTTAACACATCAATCATCGTAAACATCCTCCCCTTTGCCCCTTGTTTTAGCTTTTTGTAAAGATAGGAAACAGCATCAAGGGTTCCTTTGGCATATATATCACGGCCGTTTACGTTGTGTGTAAACTCAAAGCGCACTGTCCGGTCTTCTGAAATCAGGGTATATGTGTGCCATCCGTGCCCTGAAAGATATTTTTCCGGAATGCCGAGCTTTGCTTTTTGAGTTTCAGGATCACGTTCCATTATAATTTCCTCTTGGTTAAAAGGCATGCCAAATTCATTAAAATACCTTATCATTGCCTTGGCGGTTCCGCTGGTATCTGCCTTGCCTTTTTGATGACTTTCCCTTATCCGGAGTGTGTATCCTTTAAAAAGATCGGGAAACGATTTTGCTCCGTACTCCATCATGGCCTGGAAACCAACTATCTGTTTTGCCATGTTGGGCGCTACTACAGCAGGAATGGAAGATTTTTTTATCGTATCTTCAAGAAGCTCTCTGGCCCCTCCTGTAGTGCCCATAACAAATGGGAGATTGTGTTTGCAGTAAAACTCCGCATTGCCGTTTACAGCCAAAGGATGTGTATAATCCACACTAATAAAGGGCTCATTCCTGTCAACTATTTCAATTACAGCCTGCTCCCTTTTTTCCGGCCGGATAAGGGTTATGACTGAAGAACCTATAACATATTGAGTCTCAGTTATTTCAGGGCCGGTAAAAGAGTATGGAATAACTTCAAACCTCTCGTCATCAAGGGCATGTTTTGCCACAGTCACCGCCATATTGCCTGGGATGCCGTTTACCATGATTTTTATCTTGTTCATTTTGCTTCCCCCTTGTTTTATTATGTATTGCCGAATTAAGAGCTTCGTAAAGGTCGGTTTTTAACATTTTAAATACTTATCTCTGTGTTCTCTGTGGTTTCATATCAGCCCTTTTTGTGATTTTCGAAACCGTTAATTTTAACCGCGGGAATTGTGTATCTTCAACAGCCGACAGGTTATATTTCAAGCTCTCTGTTGCTGCTGGAATAAATTGCTCAAAGTAAGTTTTCCCCTTAACCCGGCTTAAATATCCGAACGCGCCCAGTATCTGAAGGTTTCTTGTTATTGCGCAATACTTGTAACACAAACAAAACCTCTTCCTGTCAATATGAATATATGATGAAAGCTTATCAATACAATAATCAAGCAGTTGATACTGCACATTACAGGGAAGCGCCACGTATGGATCAATCAGCAAAGATGCAAGATCATACTGAATCGGGCCTGTTCTGCCGCCCTGAAAGTCGATAAAATAAGGCTTTCCGTCTTTAATCATGATGTTTCTGGACTGAAAGTCCCTGTGCATAAAGCCATTAACTGAAAATTCAAGCGCCTTATCGGCAAGCAATATAAACTCATCTTCAAAATCATTGTAGCATATATTGAGCTTAAGATATTTTCTTAAAAAAGCGTCGACAAAGTAGCGGCATTCATTTTCAAGAATAACCTCTTTGTTATAATATGGTGTCTGGAATGTCCAGGATCGATCAAATTCTTTAACACCGGCAATCGACATCTTTATAAGAAGCTTTATAATTGATTTATAATAAAATAAAACCTTTTTGCCTGCTTTAACGACTGCCTGAAGATTGACATCGCCTAAATCTTCCAGAAAAACAATCCCTGAAAAAGTATCATGCAGATATATTTTGGGCACAGATATTCCCTTGTCATACAGATGCCCGCCTATTAAAACAAACGAATCTATTTCCGAAGTTCCGGGCTCTCTTTTGATGCCGTGATCAACCATTACAAGGGACCGATCTGCTGCGGTCAGCCTGTGCCACTTTCTGTCCGAACCATCCCCTTGCAGTTTTGAGCATTCTATTTTTTTGCGCAGACACCCAGGGAAAGCCCGCTTAAAAGCTTCGGGCGCCATCTTGTCAAAAACCGTTTCCTTATATCTTTCGGGTGTTCCAATATCCTTCCAGTAATATTTTTTTGAGATATAAGCTTTTATCTTTTTGCCTGATAATATTAACCTCCTGTACATGCTAACGCTGTCTGAAAAGATCCCATCCGGTATAAATTCAAGAATTTCAGGATCAAGGACCTGTATTCCGGTAAAGGTGAGTTTCCTCGCATGACCGAGGCTTGCTTCTTTTTCCTGAGCTTCAATGCCTGTGATAAAATCGTTTTTATCCACGCATACATTGTTAAACTCCGCGCAATCATGAAGAACCAATGTTGCCTGATGGTTATGACTTAAATGGAAATCATATACCTTCCGCAGATCAATATCCGTGACAATGTCGCTGTTTATAACCATAAAGGGTTGATTGTCCCAGAAATCAGCCGCATTCTTTATCGCTCCCGCTGTGCCGAGAATCATTGGTTCGTAACGGGTAGATACGGGGATGGCATATTGTTGTGATGCTAAAAAGGAATCTATTTCTTTATACAGATGGTGGGTGTTTATGATAACAGCCGTGCAACCTGCGGATTCAAGGCTGTGAATTATGATATCCAGTAAAGGATTACCTGAAATAGTAAACAGAGGTTTGGGTGTGAATTCGGTAAAAGGAAGAAGCCGCGTACCCAGGCCGGCGGCAAGTATCATCGCCTTCATAAAGGCCCCGCTATGATTAAAGATAATTTAGATAACGCTGTATTGCTTTGGTATAATATTCAATCTTCTCGGTATCCTGCGAAGATTTAACTCCATGGGAAGTAAAATAATCCACGGCATTTTTATAATTGATTTTTGAAAGAGCCTCTTTGCGCTCGATTTCCCCTTTTTTATACATACGATTCCCGGTAGCCTGTATTTTTTTCAAGATATCCTTTGTATCAGGCAAACTATTCGATACCCCCCCCAGGTGCCTTAAAACTATCAAGTATGATTCAAAATATGTTTTAAGGAAGCGGGAAAACAGCTTCAGATCTCTAAAGCCCGCCGAAGTCAGGTTATATGTGTCCGGCAGTGTCGGATGAGGCATTAACACAGCTTCATTAATAAATGCCTTTATGTTTTTCCGAATAAAATATTCTGATGTCTGGTCCACATCATATGCAAATTCATTTTTAAAGAACCCCTGAAGAAAACCATATCCGATGTTAAGATCGGATGCGGAAAACTGAAATGCATCCTTTTCTAAAATCGCAAGAGCGGTAAAGGCCGCGGGAATAAAAAAGGCAATGCAGTTGTTTTTATAATATTCCAGAATCGGTCTCTTGTTTTCATTTACCATGAATTGTGCGCCGGCAAATCGGCCTTCCATGTTTTTTGAAGTCTGTATGATGAATTTTCTGTTAATATAAGCATCAACGACCTGTTCAACGGCATAAACATTGTCAAGTAAAAGGGTATCCGCCAGATCGACTTTCTGTGACACCAGATAATTCATATAGATTCCCACATGTGACATAAAATGTTCATAAGTAAACCCTTTCTTAGAACAATTCAAAAGCGCGCTTGCGACAAGGCCGTACGGAGTCACCACCGAAACATTGTTTATGGCATTTATGATCCTGAACCCAAGATTACGGGTCAGCGCATTCCGCTCCTTTGATGTCATATCCTGGATCGAAACATTGCTTTGCGATAAAAGTTCGTTGAGCGAGAGAGGCTGGTGAAATTTAATATATATTTTTCCGTACCTTTTCTTAAGCAGTTTTCTCGCCTTAATGATCTGCAATAAATTTTCCGGCTGTTTTTGTCCACCTTCGATTTCGTTAAGATATGAACTCTCCTCCATAACTCTGTCATACCCGATATAAATAGGCACAAATATCATATCATCACAGACGCGGTCTTTATATGCATTGAGCAGAATGGAAAGCAGCCCCAACTTGGGCAGTATCAGCTTGCCGGTTCTACTTCTGCCCCCTTCGATAAAAAATTCTATATTAAATCCTTCTTCAAGAATTTTATAAATATATTCGACAAAAACTTTTGAATAAAGCACAGCCCCCTTGAATGTTCGCCTGATAAAAAATGCGCCACCCCCTCTGAATATCGGGCCCATTGGCCAGAAAGAAAGATTTTTGCCCGCGGCAACAAGCGGGCAGGGCATATTGTTGGCATAAAGAAGATATGACAGCATCAGGTAATCTATGTGACTCTTGTGACAGGGAACCAGAATCAACGGTCCTTTTTTCAACATGCCTTTTACATTGTTAAGCATATCCATATTGACCGTAAGCCCTTCAAATATTGTATTTGAAACCCATTTGACCAGTGCCGCAAGGATCTTTATTATCACCACATTATATTTAGCGGCAATTTCATCAAGATGTTTATCCGCCTTTTTATGTACCTTCTGAATCGACAGATCATGCTTTTTCGAATAATTTTCCATAAAGCCTTGAAGACGATCATTTGTCAGAATGCTTTCCTTAAGCTCTTCCCTTGATTTCAGGGTGGGGCCGAGAGTGCTCTGGCGATGGCGGTTTATCTGAAGCAAAAGATTGCGCCTTAACACAAGCGACTGATATTCAACACCCCGCTGCCTGATTTGCTCTGATTCTAAAAAATCCTTTAAATTAATCGGTTCAGATATTTCCATAAATACCTTCTCGGGATTTTTGAACAGGGTGACCAGTCGCCTTATTTTCCCTGGTTTTTCTTCGGTGCCGAGCAGAATATCTTTTATAGTAGGAGTGTATCTAAGCGGCTCTTTACTGAAAAACATCAGTTGAGGAACAATAAAAATAGGCTTGTCACCTATTTCAACAGATTGCTGTATTTTGATAAGATATTGCAGTGGGTCTGTCTTTTGTTTAACAAATCTGCGGTAAAAGCCTTTTTTTTCAACAAGAGACACCAGACCTGACCGGCCGTTTATCAGTTCCTGCCTGATATAGCCGCCGGCATAAGGATCGGGCAGAGACAGGTTGCTGAATATATAATCAAGATAGGATAAAAAAATCCTCAGGATGCGCGAGACAGGCTGCCATATAAGCACCTTATAATCAAAGCCTATTTCAGGAAAGGCAAGTCCATCCTGCTTATAGCGTGTATAGTAAAAAAGATACTCAAAATAACTTTTATATTTAGTAACATAAACAATAACCCCTTCTTCCTTGAGCTTTTTAAGCATAAGGGTCTGTTCCTTGTTAATCTTAATTCCTGAAAAGAAAAGTTTCAAAATCCGGGAGGATAAAAAACCTGTCTTTCCGGGCAAAAAGCAAAGATAATGGTTGTGTGTACCCTGAAGGACGGAATCGATCCACAGCCTTACTCTGTTTTTAAATTGCATCCATTTATATTTTATCATTGTTTATTTGATGGCTTTATATAAATCCAAAACTATTTTTATCTAAAATTGATGAACTTATAAAAAATTATCAGAATAAATTTTTATTGGCAATATATTATTAAATAGTGTCTGAACGAAAACTATCCAATAGCGAACGCATCCCCCGTAGCCTGCGCTACAGGGTTCTTCAATCAGGAAAATAAATGAAAATAAAATTGACAAGCTCGTAAAAATTATGATAATTTTAAACAAATATAATTAAACAGAAAAAATTATTTTAAAACAGACTCTAATGAATTTTAGATTAACGGAGGATGGTTTTTTATGAAAACATTAATTGGCGGAGCAATTGCGGCTGTGTTAGGCATCATCGGCGTATCAATCTGGTGGAAACCTTTTTTACAACTTTTAGCCGGCGCTATCCCGATAATGCTTTTGTTGGGAGGCGGATTAGCTCTTTATCTTGGCTTTGATGAGCTCAAAGATTCCTGGCAGAAAGATGATACAACAACAAGTAATGCACCAGACATAGAAGACATTGATAAATATAAAAAGGAAATAGATGATCTTAAAAAAGAGATCGATACATTAAAAACAAACAAAACATCATAAGTTATACAGAGCCCTGCACATAATTGTGGAGGGCTCTGTATTTTTTCTTTATTCCCCTATCTTTTTATAGCTGAGGTTGCAAGAAAGTCCGCCTTTTCATTCCCGTCAAACCCGTCATGCCCTTTTACCTTAATTAGTTTCAGGTCGCTGAATTTTGAAATCAGTTTTTTAATTGAGTTTATCAGCTCCCTGTTTTTTATTGCCTTCCAGCCAAGGGTAAGCACCCCGTGGGCATAGCTGCTGTCCGTAAAAAGCCTCACAGGATAATCATAATGCTTTAGTTCCAAAAGGGCTGTTTTAATTGCTTCAAGCTCCGCGATATTGTTGGTTGCCGTTCCTATATTTCTTGATATTTCCTTTTCATGATCTTTAAAACGCAGCAAAATTCCTATCCCTGAAGGGCCGGGATTACCGGAAGAAGCGCCGTCCGTATAGATGAAAATTGTATTATCGCATTCGGTCTTTATACCTGCCTGCAATGCTTCGCAACGCGAGGCATGCGGGTCAAGCTCTGCCGGAGATTTCTTGCGCGGTTTATTTTTTTTAAGCTCTTTTTTCTCAGGCTTCTCAGGCTTTCCAGGTTGCAATGAATCAACAGGCATAACCCTGTTTTCGTGGACCCAGTACTCATAATCCTGGTCAAGCTGATACTTTATCAACACCTTGCCGGTTTTTAAAATCGGTTTCCCGTTTTGCTCTGTCGCCAGCCATACCTTGTTCCCCTTAAATAGCATCCGTTTCCAGTCTGTCTGCTTTTTCTCCACGCCAAAACTCCTTAAATAACTTATTCGCTGTAAAGATAAAATCGGCGGCTTATCTTAACAAACTCATCCAAATCATCCTTCCAGGATGCTGCAATCTCATCAATGTCGTCAAAATTTTCTATTTGCCTTCGTATCTCCTTGTCGCCGGTTATGAGATCAATCGGAATCCTTTCAAATTCATATTCATATGGCGGAAGCTTCCACTTAAACCGATCCCTGTGATGAAAAATCACAGACTGAAGCAGCCTGAGTGTGGTTATATACGGCAGGTATTTATTCGGCTCAATTATATGTATCTGAAAACCATTGCATGGGTTTTCCCGCCATTTGTTTGATGTGGGTTCAAATACGGTTTGCCTCAAAGCCACGCCCGGCAACCCGCCTGAGCCCAGGGAGGATAAAACCTTTTCCGTATCGATAAACGGAGCCCCAAAAAGCTCGAAAGGCTGAGTTGTTCCTCTCCCTTCGGAGACATTGGTTCCTTCCCATAATACCTGCCCCGGATAAACCATGGCAGATACAGGTGTTGGAAGATTCGGTGACGGCGCGATCCATGGAAGGCCTGTATCCTGGAAATACATATTTCTGCGCCACCCTTTCATGGGAATAATCTCCAAATCGCATCCGATTCCAAAATAATTGTTAACCATAAGGGAAAGTTCACCGATAGTTAATCCATATCGCATGGGTATCGGATATTGCCCGACAAATGACGCACATTCAGGAGACAAACAGTTCCCTTCTACCATTAAGCCGTTTATGGGATTCGGCCTGTCAAGAACCAGCACCTTTTTGCCGAACCTTTTGGCAGCTTCAAGGCAAAAAGCCATGGTGTAAATAAAAGTATAAACACGTGTTCCGGCATCCTGCAGGTCAATAATAAGAATATCGATCAAATCGAACATTTCTTTAGTCGGAACTCTGCTTTTGCCGTAAAGGCTGAAAACAGGAACTTTCAACAAGGGATCGATTATATCATCAGACTCGATCATGTTATCCTGTTTTTCCGCAAAAAACCCATGCTGCGGAGCAAATAATGCCGCAAGCCGGCCGGGAAATTGTTTGCTTATCAATTCACGGGCATGAAAAAGCCTTCTGTCAACCGAGGCAGGATTACTTAAAAGACCCAGACGGTTTTCTTTTATCCATCCGGGCGGGCTCTTGATAAAGCTTTCAAGGCCGGTTTGAACTATAGCGGATTTAAAATTAAACGATTTCATATAACCCTCATCAAAACAATGCTTATTATAGACATATTTATGAAATTAACAATCTTTACTATCATAAATCAGATGACTTATGATAGTTTTGCGGTTTGAGTGAAGCCTCTTGATATTATGGCTGATTTAATTTAAGAGATTGAATTGCAATAGCGAACGCATTAAAAAACCATGACAGGTCTCTATTGATGCCTTTTTCCAACACTAATGACAATCAGGTGCCTGGTGGAATTTACCTTTGTCAGGTTAATGAAAGAATTTCCTGTGGAGCATGCTGCGGTTTATACAATGTTGCCGATCCATCGTACGAATCTATAATGGAAATGCTTACATGGCGCACCGATTCTTTCCTGCACGTTAAGCGAGATATGGACGCCATACTCGCCTTCAAGGAGGAGGTCGAAGATAGAGAACCGCAAAAAAGGCCTTTCCCCGAGTTTCATCATTGCCCTTATATCGGCCTGGTGGGGAAAGAACGTTCACGCGTTGGTTGTCTCTTACACCCCCTGCTTGACGAAAATAAAGGTATAGATTTCAGGGGGCTAAGTTTTTATGGAAGCATGGCATGCAGGGTTTACTTCTGCCCTACATACTATGGTCTTCCAGCGGTTTTCAAAAAGATCGTTCGCGAAACAGCAATTAATTGGTATGGTTATGGACTTGTAATTACTGAAACAAAATTATTAAACACAATTTTTGAAGAAATTGAAAATCGTCTTAATCGGCCATTAACAGCAAACAGCCTGTTAAAAAATAACGGATGCCTCAAAACTGTGAGAAGGCTTTTAAATTTAAAGATTAATTGGCCTTTCAGGCTAAAATCCTCATCAGGACCGGCAAATTATTTTTTCAAAGACCAGCTTTATTCCAGGCCCCATATAAATTATGAGTCAATCTCGAAGACCGTATCAATATATAACAATCTACTACAAGAGTTGGAGTCACAATTTAATTCAGCCAGCGATCTTCAAGCCGCAGAAGATTTAATCGATGGATTAATTAATAAAATAATTAATAACCTTGAAGTTCCCGCCCTGCTCTGATTCCACTACAAGCCCCTCCTGTAAAACTTCAAGGGGAATTTCCGAACTGTTCCTTCAATATTAATGGATTGACTGAACAATATTGATAACTCATCGAAAAGATAACAAATTAAATCGACTTGTATATTCACTTAATATATATTGCCAAAGATTAATTTCGGTCTGTTTTTTGAACCTCAAACAGGAGGATCAGGTGACCAAGAATTACAAAAAAATAAAGCCCCATTTCTTCAGCAATATGAAGGATGGGGCTTTTTGATTTACAGGCTTGGACCTGAACCGCAATAGCGAGCGAATACAAAAATAGCAAACTTCCTTACGGTCGAAGCTCCCCGCTGCTTGGCGGGGAAGCTTTAAAACATGAATTAAAAAAAGGAGTTAGCTGTTCTATTCTCGATGATACAAACTTATAAACTGAAGAGTGTCCCGTAAATACCCGTAAGTACGCAAAAGCATAAATGAATCAGTTGCCGATATTCTTTCCCCTGACTTTTTACATATTATGACTCTTATGTATATATTCGCTCACATAAAAATATTACGCCGCAAGCGGCGGGGAATACAACCCTAAAGTGATTGAATTCACCATAATAAATTTACACAATTGAATTGACACTATCCAAAAGATATCGAATCTTCTTGACAACATCTTTTGATCCATCTGTTTCACTTTGTCTCAAATGATCGGCGGCTAAGGCCAAAGCCGCCTGGTTGGCAAACATGGTCAAGAATCTCTTTTGATTCCGTAAATGATTAATATGATGGTTATCTACTCCCATGACTATTACCCCAACGTAGATCCCGTGAGCAATCATGGGAAGGCACAGCATTCCGTCTTTGCCCAGGAAGCGAATAAGCTGTTTATCCAAAATGGTAGAAGCGGCGTTTGTTGAGTAGTCAAAAGAATCGAGAATAATTTTCCGGCGAAGCGACTTGACCAACAGGTTGGTTTTCTTTTGGAAAAGGATTACCAGATCATTGACCAGATGATTTGATAGATCATCTTCTTTGTTTTCTGTAATTCCCTTGCCAATCAAGGCATCTCGTTGTTGGTCATACAGGAAAAAGATTGTGCTTTGAATATTAAATAAAACATGAAGACCCTGCTTAATAACCTTCAGTACGGACTCTTGTCCACGGGTTTCCAACAGCTTGTGAAGTGTAGCTTGAAGGAGAGAACTCTCCTTGACCATACTGAGGAGATCTTGCTGCTTTTCAGCATCCTTTTCCAAAACCGATCTTTTAGTGGCATCAGGAAGTTCAACTTCTATGTCCAGTAATTCTGCTGCCTGTTTTACCTCTTCTTCGGCAAGCGATATCAGCTTATTTGTTTCAGACCGGGTAAACCCAAAAACTTCTTCAGCTGTCTTAAGCTTGGCGCTGGCGTCTTCGACAGTAACTGAACACAGGGCATTGGCTACAAATACGATCTTTACCAGGGGAAGCGCATCCAAAATGCTATGTACCGGTTCATGATGATAAAGAACGGCATCAGAAATAAACGATTGAAGTGCCCAGCTATTGATAAGCCATGCCCCTGTCTCATCGTGTGAGGCGCCTATCCGCTTTTCACTGTCCAGCAACAAAGCTGGATTGCTCCTGGCAGCTTGCAGTACCTCGGTGTATTCCTTCGGGAAATTCCCCCATAAAACCAGCTTGCCAATATCATGAAAAAGCCCGGCGAGATATGCCTCATCAGGATTGGGATATGAAACCTCTTGGGCAATCAGCTTGGCCAGGGTAGCACACATAAGGGAATGCCGCCAGAACAGCTTAAACCAAAAGACAGAATTTTCCCTGGCCTGGTCAAAAGCTGAATATGCTGCAGCGCTAATGGCAATAGTTTTTACGCCGTCTTTGCCCAGAAAAGACATTGCTTCTTTAATATTGGTTATCCTGTTGCGTGGCTCGCACGCACAATTAGCGATGCTCATAACCCTGGCGCTTAACGAGGCATCCTTGTTGACTATTTGATATATGTTTTCAATCGTGTTTTCGTGCTTGTTACAGGCTTCAATCAGTTTTAAGACAATATGCGGAAGAGTGGGCAGGTTTGTATGGCTGAGTGTATCCGTGATATCTTCTGTTGCCTCCGGTAAAGATTCTTCCACAGTTTCTCGTATCGGTTGTACTGGGTCTTGCTCCTGAATCTGTAAGGCTTTGTCTGCAACTTCTTCTTTCTTCTTTTCCTCGGCAGTTAATTTCAAAGGGTTTGTCATAACCTCAAAGCACGTTGTCCAAAATGATGCCATCCCGAAAGGTTCAGAATCCTCAGGGCGGCCTTCTACAAGGCGCTTGGCGATATTTTTGATACACTTGGCGGCATTCGATTCAGGATAAAGCAACATTAACGAGCGTTGTTTTTTAACGGCTTCTTCTACCTTGGGGTCTTGAACAATAACGCCAAGTGGAACAACATTTACGGAAAGAAATTTGTTTGTTGTTTGCTTAAGCTTGGTGTAAGCATGCTTGGCAATTGATGCGCTTTTGCACTGATTTACCACAATCTTTATCGAACCCTTGAACCCGTTTAGACACAATATTTTTAACAGAGCATAGGCATCGGTAAGTGAAGTGATTTCAGGAGTTATCACCACTATTACTTCCGAGGAGGCAAGGCAAAAAGAGATAACGTTTCTTGAGACACCTGCTGAAGTATCGAACAGAATGAAATCATATCTGTCAAGTTCGGAAAAAGATTGGATCAGGTATTCGAGCTGGTCGGGTTCAAGGTTGGCTATCCTTTCCACACCGGAACTTCCAGGGATGATATCTATTCCCTCATAGTCTCTTATAGTCACATCTTTAAGATCACGATGGGACAGAATCATATCTTCAAGGTTGTACACCGGATAAAGTCCCAAGAGTATGTTGACATTAGCCAATCCTAAATCAGCGTCAAACAGGCATGTCCGGTAACCAAGTGTTGCTATGTGAAGGGCTAAATTTATACTGATGTTTGTTTTTCCAACTCCTCCTTTTCCGCTTGTGATGGTAATTGTCCTGGTCATATGGCTTTCTGATACCTTACCCCTGATATATCCTTGTTCTATCAACACCTTTTCGATAGCTGTCCGGCTTACGATTGATCGGCCTCGACTGACCGCTTTGCTCACTGCCGATAATGCGATTTACTGCTCCGGGGCATCTATGCGTGCTTTGCAAGACATAAATTGTTTATAGCATGAAATATATAACATATAAAGTCAAAATATCAGGGAGGTTTTTAACTGAGCTATGCTATATATAGTTGTATTTTTTATTTGACACACAAGATATCTGTTTGATAAACTTGCAAAAAGTTATTTTGTACGTCACTCCTGCCTGCGAAAGCGAGAGTCTATATGCTCTGCAACTGCTTGAAAAAGCTGGATAGCACTAACGGTTAGCGCTGACGCTTCACTTCGTGTCACTACGTGCCCGGCTGGAGTTTATCCCGCACTTGATGCGGGGCCGGAATGACGGAAAACGGTATATTCCAACTTGTTGATATTTTAATGGGTTATTGATATCTGCTATTAAAACTTGGCGAAAGACAGAAAGTAGTATGAAAGACCGTTCAATAAAATCTTTTAATAAAATAGAAGCTGCCAAGAGCTTGCCAACCCTTCCCCATATACTTCTTAAATTGCTTGAGGTGTGCAATAAAAAGCCAGTTGAAATCGAGACAATTTCGCAAATTATCAATAAAGACGCCTCATTAAGTGCGAGGCTGATGTCAATGACCAATCCAGTCTGTTATGGTTCGTCCAATAAAGTAAAAAGCATTGATCAGGCTCTTTTGCTTTTAGGGCCTGATACCATCAAAAATATCGCGATTAGCTCTATAGTACAACAGAGCTTTAACGAGATAAAAAACAGTTATATTTTCAGCTTGAAGATTTTATGGAAGCACTCTCTTATGAGCGCTGTGTTAGCCGAAATGATTGCTGAAAAGGTTTCATATTCCAATCATGATGAAGCATATCTGGCTGGGCTTTTTCATGATATTGGCAAGCTGGTTTTATGGGTGAATTTCCCGAAGGAATACACCGAGGTACTGCAAGCTGCCAGGAGCAATCCAGCTTTGTTGCTGGACAGTGAAAAGCGGATAGGCGCCTCACACGATGAGACAGGGGCATGGCTTATCAATAGCTGGGCACTTCAATCGTTTATTTCTGATGCTGTTCTTTATCATCATGAACCAAAACACAGAATTCTTGACGCACTTCCTCTTGTCAAAATTGTATATGCAGCAAACATTCTTAGCTCTGGGATAGATAGAGATCGCAGCTATGCTTTTGATATAGCAAAAGAAGTTTTGGGTTTAGAATATTCAGCATTAGACAGGATAGTCTCATTGTCTGATAAAAAGGTGAGGCAGGTTGCAGAATCGCTGGATATAAATATTGAAAATCTGCATAATTTTGATGAATCGGTTTGTGAAAAAGATGTTGAAAAGCAAAAAGAACTTGTCCGCACGGCCAGAAACATATCACAACTACAAGGCACACTTCAAAATCTGTTTGAATGCCATGATGCTGATTCAATACTGAAGGTTGTAAGGCAGGGTTTGCAAATTTTGTTTGATATAAAAAGTGTGCTTTTTTTTCTTTATGATCATGAGAAAGATGCTCTGCAAGGGGATATTGGCAATGGAGAAGGGTATGATTTGCTAATCAAGGAAATAGTTATTCCTGTTCAAGGTAAAAATTGTCTTTTGACAAAAACTCTTGCTGAAAAAACATCTCTGGATTCTTTTGGTCATATTAAAGAAATAAATCTTACTATTATTGATTCCCAGATCATTCGCTTGTCTGAAAAAGAAGGTATGCTGTGTATTCCCATGCTATCTCAGGAAAATTGTGTTGGCGTGATGGTTATAGGTATAGATGAAGCTCAATCTCATATTTTATTTAAAGATTTAAATTTCATAAACATGTTTGCAAACCAGGTGGCTGTTGTCATAGATGCTAAAAATAAGAGAAAATCTAAGGCAAAGCTTATTCAATCTGAGCATTTGACTGCTCCCTCAATTGTAGCTGATAAAGTTGCCCATGAGGTGAAGAATTCTCTGAGTATTATGAAAAATTATCTCAAGATACTGGGGCTAAAACTCGCCAAGGATAGTCCGGCACAAGACGAAATAGTTATTGTCAATGAAGAAATAGATCGAATAAGCCTCATTATTAATGGATTGTCTAACCTTTTAGAACCTAAAGTAATACAAAAAGAATTTGTTGATATTAATACTCTAATATCTGATCTAATCAAAATTACTCATGAATCATTGCTGCTTCAGTCGGGTGTTAAGGCTAAACTTAGCCTGGAAACATCTATACCTGCTGTTATGACGGATAAAAATGGTCTAAAGCAGGTTGTTATCAATCTAATAAAGAATGCTGTTGAGGCTATGCCCGATGGGGGAGATATTGAAATCAGCACCAGATTAATTGCAAAATCCCAAAACAATGGATTCAATAAAAAAGCAGATAAAAAAGAACAGGAATTTATTGAAATTATTATACGCGATAGCGGATCAGGAATCCCGAAGGAAATAAAGTCGAATTTATTTGAACCGCTTGTCAGCTTAAAGGGTAATGGCCATTCCGGCTTGGGTCTGTCTATTGCGTATGGCATTATAAATGGATTAAAAGGAATAATAACTTGTGAAAGTGACGAGACAATCGGTACAATTTTTAAAATATTGCTACCGGTTAATGATTGATGGTGTTGTAAAAAGTCGAAAAAACACTTTTTGGCAAGTATAATTGATATGTGGAGGTGATTATGTCGTGTGTGCCCAAAATCTTAGTAGTAGATGATGAAGCACGGATGCGGGATAGCCTGAGTGTTTTGTTAAGTAACGAAGGTTATAATATACAGACCGGTTGCAATGGCAGAGAAGCAATAGAATATTTGAACAAAGATAGTTATGATATGGTTCTCCTTGATATGGTTATGCCTGAAATGGATGGCCGCCAGGTTATGGATTATATAAAAGGTCAGCATTTAGATACCATGGTTATAGTTATGACCGGGCATGCAAGTATTGACTCAGCCGTAGAATGCGTGAAAAGGGGGGCTCACGATTACCTTAAAAAACCCTTTGATTTTGAAGAACTTCTGGCAAGAGTAAAAAACACAATTAATCAGATTCAATTAAAAAAAGAAAATAAGCTTGTCAACGGAAAGCTGAAGGTGACAGAGCAGCGATATCAATATCTCGTTAATGCATCACCGGATATAATTTACATTCTTAGTCCTTATGGAGAAATTACGTTTATAAATGGCGCTGTCGAATCTTTACTTGAATGCGATGCGGAGCAGCTTTTAAACAAACACTATACACATCTTTTGTTTGAATATGATCTAAATAAAGCAAAATACCACTTTAATGAAAGAAGAACAGGCTCTCGTGCTACTTCCGGCCTTGAATTAAGACTAAAAACGTCTAACAACGGCCATGACCCGGAAAAATGTTTGGTAGTGGAATTAAACTCCATGGGTATCTATGATAAATCTGTAGATGAGACCGATAAAAAATTTCTGGGGACTTATGGTGTGGCAAGAGATATAAGTGACAGAAAACGCCTTGAGGCACAATTGCTGCAGTCTCAGAAAATGGAGGCTATAGGGACTCTGGCAGGAGGTATTGCTCATGATTTTAACAACCTGCTTATGGGAATCATGGGCCGGATTTCTTTGATAAATCATGATGTCGAGTTAAACCATCCCCATTATAAACACTTCAAAGACATAGAAGAGATTGTTAAAAGGGGATCAGATCTTACCAAACAGCTTTTAGGTTTTGCCATGGGTGGTAAATACGAGGTTAAGCCTACCAATATTAACAAGCTCATAGAAAAATGCTCTGATATGTTTGGTCGTACAAGAAAGGAGAACAGAATCCACACAACGCTTCAGAAAGATGTTTGTGCGGTTGAAATAGACCGGTCGCAAATAGAACAGGTTCTGTTAAACCTTTTTGTGAACGCCTGGCATGCGATGCCGGGAGGTGGGGACATATTCATTGAGACGAAAAATATCAGGTTAGATGATGATGATGTCATGCATTATGGAATAAAACCCGGTGAGTTTGTTATGGTTTCTGTGGTCGATACAGGAGTTGGTATGGATAAAGAGACCCTGCGGCATATCTTTGAGCCATTTTTTACAACCAAAAAGTTGGGCAGGGGTACAGGGCTTGGGCTTGCTTCGGCTTATGGTATTATAAAAAATCATGGGGGGCTAATCAACGTTAACAGCAAAAAGGGTGAGGGGACAACATTTAATTTTTACCTGCCGGCTGTAGAAGCACAAATTATTAGTCAACTGCGTAATGATACAGAAGATGAGATTTTGCATGGAACCGAGACGATTTTGATAGTTGACGATGAGGAGATAATTATTAATGTTGCCCGGGAAATGCTCAATAATATGGGCTATAATGTTTTTGTAGCCGGAGGTGGAAAAGAGGCCCTGGAAATTTTTAAAAAAGACAAGGATAAAATTACATTGGTTATGTTGGACATGATTATGCCGGATCTGTCCGGGAGCGATGTATATAATGTTCTTAAGGAGATAAAACCAGATATAAAGATTTTAATTTCCAGTGGATATAGCATTGACAACCAAGCGAGTAAAATAATGAGCCGTGATTGTGATGGATTTATTCAAAAACCATTTAATATGTTACAGCTTTCTAAGATAATTAGAGAGATGCTTGACAGTTGAAAACCCTCTTGGACGTAAAACCGCTCTCTCCTGGTTTTGTCTGACATCTATTGATCTGAAAAAAGTAAAAACGGAAACGCTGATTATATGGGGAGCTTATGGGACATCCTATATTCCTTCCGTCAAGCATAAAGTGTGCGTTTTCAATAAACGAATTAATTCAACAAGATAGAAGGGCGGCTAATTTTTGAGCGTACTTCTCCTTATATCAAGGGGGAACAACATTGATAACTCATCGAAAAGATAACAAATTAAATTGACTTGTATATTCACCTAATATATATTGCCGAAGATTAATTTCGGTCTGTTTTTTGAACCTCAAACAGGAGGATCAGGTGACCAAGAATTACAAAAAAATAAAGCCCCATTTCTTCAGCAATATGAAGGATGGGGCTTTTTGATTATGCAGGCTAAAATCTGAAATTATGAACTAAAAAAAGGAGTTAGCTGTTCTATTCTTGACGATACAAGTCTCCCGTAAGTACGAGTTAAATGAACGACTTGTGGCGTAATGAAAAAGGATATTATAATGTCTAATGTTATAACAAAGGAAGCTATTGCCAGTAAAATATACAAATAATAAGAACCGTTACAAAGCTTAGGCAAGCGTTATCAGATAATAAAGAGCTCAGAAAAGAGCTTGAAGAATTAAAACAAATAACTGATGAACGTTTTCAAATTGTTTTTGAGACGTTAGATCAATTAATAAATATTGAAAATACGCCAAAGAAAAAAATCGGCTTTACAGTAAAAGAAAAGCTCAATTCATACGGCAATCGAAAAAGAAGATAGTTGGGTCGGTACAGAAAAAGGATTTAGCTATTCTATTTTTGACGATACAAACTCATAAACTGAGGAGCATTCCATAAATAGCCTATTACATCCCCCTTAAAACTGTATTAAATACAGCAATACGATATTATAAAGAAAATATATAGCGTTAATATACAGATTTTTTCTGCTTAATATAATAGTTATACCTAAAAATTTAAAATGAAAATAAAGCTTCTCGAACTATCAAAAGAAGAGCAAGACCTTGTAGAAAAAGCGCCACAAGAATATGGCCCGGCATTTGTCAATGCTCATGATTTGGTTTTTCTTACGTGGACGTTTGTTAATACAAAAAAACCTGAAGCTTATGCCTTTATGCTTTTCTTGAGCCAAATCCAAAAATCATTGGTTCTTTGCCTTTTGTCAGCTGTTCGAAATCACGAAGTGCAATTTAATATGATGTTGCGTTTTGCACTTGAAAACGCTTCTTTAGCTAGTTATTCACTATTCAAGCCTGAAACAAATAATTTTTATAAAACCGATGAAAACGGCATTATGTTTCCTAAGGAATCAGCTAATTTAAAAGCGTATAAATGGTTAGATAAAAATTATACGGAGCATTCGCAAAAAATTAAGTCGATGAAAGATAATATAAATGAGTCTTTTGCTCATGCAAGTATATTGCCTGCGCCACAAAATATAGATTATGGCAGTCCACAAATTACCAACATGTTTTTTGATTACCCTGACAAGTTATTTGTTATAAAAAATTTGTGGTGGGTGGCTAATGTTGCATTAGGAATGCTTGACCTGTTCGCTAAAGTAATCAGGCAATATCCCTTGGTAACAATTGCAGATGACTTTGTTCAATCGTTGGAAAACTATGCCACAGAAAATTACAGAATCTTGAATGAATTGAAAAGGAACCCAAGGTTCGCTAAGTGGCTTTAATGACAAGGTATAACAATGTAATTAAGAGGGACCGGCGAGCACCGGCGTTTTTCAAAATAATGCCATCTTGATTGCAACCGGAAACAAGTAGCAAAGGGTTGGCCGGCCCCTTATTACTGGTTAGGCAGATCAATTTACGAAAGCATATACAATGAATCGAAAGACAGCCAAAATTAAACCCGCCGTAAATAAGGATGTGCTGCTGTTTCTGGCGGGCTTCATGTGGTTCGGTGCCGGAACAATGCTTTTGTTTCTATCATTTTCCTGGCTGAATGCATTTCAAGTTCACGGATCATTCTTATTTGGCGGAATAGGCGTTACTGTAGCATTAATAGTACACCATTTCGGATTTTTGAAAATCGTGGATAAAAATTTGGGACGAATATTGCCGATGGAGGGAAAGAAGTGTATTTTCTCTTTTATGACCTGGAAGAGTTATATAATCTTAGCAGTGATGGTTACAATGGGAACATTGTTGCGACATTCCCCGATCCCCAAACCATATTTGTCGATGTTATACATAGGAATAGGTTTGGCGCTTATACTTTCGAGCGTGCGATACTTAAGAGTCCTTCTGAGTCAAATTAGAAAAAGCAAATAGGAGCCAATTAATCCAAAACGCGAGTTCGGGAGCCTGTGGGACATCCTTCAGATTATAAGTTTCTCATGCCTTCGTTGTTTTTTTGTGCTGTTGGGTGCAAGGGGCTTTTGGGACGCCCTTTACATTTAAAGTTTTGAAATGATGGTTACGGGTTGCGGCAAGAAGTCTACTATGTTATTGGGTGGTAAGAGACCTTTGTATTAGTACGGCTCAAATAGCAAGGCGATTGAATCTCTCATTGGCCGGGGTGAGTCAGTCGGTAAAGCGAAGGGAGACAATAGTACAATAAAAGGGCTACAACCTCATCGATCCTTAAGCCCAAATGTGGAAATGTAAAGGGCGTCCCCAACGCCCACAAAATATAACAACTGGAATTTCGAAAACAGCGCCAAAAAACAAGCAAAGAATTTTATCAATGGACATAAAAGAAATCCCATACCTTCCGGAACGTTTATCAGGCCTGGTGGAACTGGCTTCAAACCTCTGGTGGAGCTGGCATCCTGCAGCCAGAATGCTCTTCAAAATGCTGGACCGGCAGATATGGAAAGAAAGCCGGCACAATCCTGTAAAGGTTCTTAAAGAGCTTCCCAAAAAAAACTTTGAATCAGCTGCCGCGGACAAAGATTATCTGCGGCACTATGATATAGTTCTTTCAAGATTCCATAAGGAAATTAAAGAAGATGAATGTTTGCTGCTTGAGGGAATAAACGAAAGAAAGATTCACTCAATCGCATATTTTTCTGCTGAATACGGTCTTCATCATTCCCTGCCTTTTTATGCCGGCGGATTAGGATTTTTAGCCGGAGACTTTATAAAGGAATGCAGTGAATTAAAGGTCCCCTTGACAGCATTGGGATTTATGTATCCGGAAGGTTATTTCAAGCAACAAATCCGTGAAGACGGCTGGCAGGAAAATATAAAACAATTACTTGACAGGGATGCTGCATCAATTTTCAGAGTTCTTGATAAAAACGGAAACCAGCTTATAGTAAAAGTACCTTTGATTGAGCCACCCATTCATGTTGCTGTATGGAAAATAGCCGTAGGTCGTGTACCTCTTTATCTAATGGATACAGATATTGAGATCAATGATCCATGGAACCGTGGGGTATCAGCACGTCTTTATACCGGTGACCTGGAACAACGGCTGCGGCAGGAAATAGTGCTGGGCATAGGCGGAGCAGAAGTCTTAGAAAAACTTGGAATTAAACATTCTTTAATGCATTTAAATGAAGGGCATGCCGCCTTTGCTCTGTTGGAACGCATAAGGGATAAAGTGCAGGAAGGAATGAATTACAGTGAAGCATCTCAACGTGTCAAACAATCCACTGTTTTTACTACCCATACACCTGTTGCCGCCGGGCATGATATATTTCCCTTTCAAATGATCGAAAAATACTTTAATTCCTATTGGCCTTCCCTTGGACTTGATCGCGACTCATTCCTTCAGCTTGGTGTTCATCCTGAAAATCCCAATGCCGGTTTTAATATGACGGCCTTTGCTTTAAGGATGTCTGAATTTCGTAATGGGGTCAGTAAAAAACATGGGGAAGTTGCCCGAAAGATGTGGCATGGTCTATGGCCGGAATCATCTGGAGACGAAGTGCCTATTGATTATATAACCAATGGGATACATATACCGACCTGGATCGAACCTAAAATGAAGCTTCTTTTCAACAAATATTTGGGAACTGACTGGGTCGAGGATTGCGATAACCCTCTAATCTGGGAATTGATAGATGAAATTCCGAATGATGAGCTATGGAAAACCCACGTCTGGTTAAAAATAAAGTTAATCAATACTATAAGAGAAAGAGCTCGTCAGCGCTGGGTAAAAAATCGAGTAAGCACTTCAAATATTTTAGGTATGGGCACGCTGCTTGATCCATCGGTATTGACAATTGGTTTTGCCCGCAGATTTGCGACTTATAAGCGTGCTGATCTGATTTTTTATGATCTGGAAAGATTGAAAAAGCTCGTAAATGACAGGTGGCGACCAATACAGATAATATTTGCAGGCAAAGCTCATCCGGCAGATGACCCGGGGAAAAGAATACTTCAAAAGATATATAATTTTGCCCGCGATCCCGGTCTGTGTGGCAGAATTGCTTTTATTGAAGACTATGAAGAACAATTCGCACAATATATGGTTCACGGTGTGGATGTATGGCTGAACAACCCACTGCCGCCTATGGAAGCCTGCGGAACCAGCGGTATGAAGGCGGCTTTAAATGGTGTTCCTCACCTGAGTATAATGGATGGCTGGTGGATAGAAGGTTATAACGGGGAAAACGGCTGGGCTTTTGATCATGAAGAATCGGAGAAGAATAAGGATAAAGCTGATGCCGAGTCAATTTACCGGATTCTGGAAGAAGAGGTAATGCCATGTTATTACAAGTTCTCGGATGATGGAACTCCTGACGACTGGGTGAGAGTAATGAAAGACTCCATTAAAAGTAATGCAGCGATGTTTTCCTCAAGAAGAATGGTAAAAGAATATATCAAAAAATTTTATATCAAAGAATTAAAAAAAGCACAGAATGACTAACAATGTCTGTTGACTCAAGCTCCGGGATTAAAAGACCTTGCCATATTCATTTAGACAGCCTGAACCGCAATAGCGAGCTGTTCAAAAGATCATGCCGGCTTCGCGCCGGTTCAACGGGATGAACAGAGAAATAGTTTGACTTGCATATGACAATTTTATATTTAATAAAAGCAAATAATTATGAACAGATAAAGATTCTGGCAGGATAAGTTTTGATTTTTTAATTCTGTCAAAAAAATATATTTTACTTTTAAGGGAGAAAAAAATAAATATTATTATGAACTGCAACATCCTTATCAATGCGATAGATCCTGAAGAATGCAGAATTGCGAAAGTAAAAGACGGCAAGCTGGGAGAATTTCATATAGAAAGCGCCGCAAGGGAAATAATCCACAGCAATATCTATAAAGGAATTATTGCACATATTGAACCCAGCCTTCAGGCTGCTTTTGTTGATTTTGGAGCAGAAAGACACGGGTTTTTGCAAAAGCATGAAATTCACAGCGATTACTTTCAGGACAATCATTCAGGAGATCGTTCAATAACAAATATAGTAAAACGTGGTCAGGAACTAATTGTGCAGGTCACAAAAGACCCGTACATGAAAAAGGGGGCCATGCTTTCGACACTTATATCTCTGCCTGGAAGATACATCGTTCTTTTGCCTGGAAGCAAAACAAGAGGGATTTCGCGCAAGGTTGAAAATGAAGATGAGCGGAAACAGTTAAAAAGTATTATTGACGGCCTGGCCATGCCTGAAGGATTCGGCATTATCATCCGTACTGCCGGGATAAACGCCACCAAGTCGCTCATATCCAGGGATCTGACATATCTTCTGCGACTGTGGAAAAACATCAAAAAAAATGTCCAGGATATAAAGGCACCGGCCCTTCTTTACAAAGACAGAAATCTTGTTTTAAGATCAATACGTGACTATTTTACTCCGGATGTAACCGAAATTCTTATAGACAATCTTTCAGTATTCCGCGAAACTAAAGACTTTGTTAATATCATTTCTCCCAAACACACAAAAATCGTAAAACTTTATAAGGGCGCGAAACCGATATTTACAAAATACCAGCTTGAAGACCAGATTGCATCTATATTTGAAAACCGTGTTGCCTTGAAATCAGGCGGATCAATTGTCATAGAACAAACAGAGGCCATGGTCTCCATAGATGTTAATTCAGGTAAAGGAACCAGAAAAAAGTCGGTCGAAGAGACGGCATTTATGACCAATATTGAAGCAGCAGAAGAGATTGCGCGTCAATTGCGGTTAAGGGATTTAGGCGGCCTGATAGTGATAGATTTTATCGACATGAGGGATCAGAAACACAAAACCAATGTTGAAAGCATGTTGAAAACAAATCTAAAAGAGGATAAAGCCAAAATAAAAACAGGCAAGATCACAAGGTTTGGTCTGCTTGAGATGTCAAGGCAAAGGCTAAGACCGTCTATTAAATTCGGCGGTTTTGAATCCTGCCGGTATTGCAAGGGGAAAGGGCTTACCCCGTCCTCGGAAACTCTGGGGGTAAGCTTTTTGCGCAAACTCAGCCTCGGGACTTTAAAGGAAGGGATTTCCAGCGTAAAAGCTATTGTGCCGATCGAAGTCGCAAATTATTTATTAAACAAAAAACGCAAGGAAATTTTTGACATGGAAGCCAGGCAGAATCTTTCAGTTGAGATCAAAGGCGACAATACAATGGTCCCCGGAGAAAGCAATATTGTTTATGAATAACTACTTAAAAATCACCCTGATTTGCGCTGTTGCCGCCCTAACGGCTGCAACGGGTTTATGGTTTTGGCGAAATCAAAACAAAGCTCATCTTCCCGGGCAAATTGCTGAAAAAGTTTATATACCTGTCAAGCCTCAAGCCGTTATTGATTACAATAAACCTCAAGCCATTACAAATAAACGTAAAGCAGAATACGGTCTTAAAAAAGGGGTTGACATTGTTGTCAGATCCGACGAATCCTTTAAAGTTGGTGAATCAACCGTTTCCATGCAGGAAATCCAGGATAAGATACGGCTTAAAATTGGCGATATCATAGAAAAGGATATAAAACCAGGCGAAATAGCGCTAAATAACGGTATAGAGGAATTCGGAATATACGTTGTGCGTCCCGGAGACAACTTATGGGCCATTCATTTTAAATTTTTAAAAGACTATTTTGATCGCAAGGGTATTGCCATTTCTTCGCTTGTCGATGAACCAGACAGGTTGGGATATAGTTCAGGGATGGGCAAACTTTTAAAATTTTCGGAACAGACTGTTTGCATATACAATTTAAAGGAAGGGAAACTCGATGTTGACATTAATCTGATTTTCCCTTTAAGCAAGATAGTTGTTTATAATATGAGCCGGATTTTTGCGCTTCTGGAGCATATAGATTACCAGCATGTAAACAAAATTCAGTTTGACGGTGAAACGATCTGGATACCTGCCGAGCAGTAAGAAAAAAGCTCAAATATGAAAACAACGAGCACCCAGCTAAAACACGGAAACATAAAATTATGATAAAACGGTATACCAGAAAGGTCATGGGAGATATCTGGACCGATGAAAACAGGTATCAGACATGGCTGAAGGTTGAAATATTAGCCTGTGAAGCCTTGGCAAAAAAAGGAAAGATCCCCCCAAAGGCTGTTGATAATATCAGGAAAAAAGCAGGATTTTCCATAAAAAGAATTGAAAAGATCGAGGCTGAAACCAGGCATGATGTAATCGCCTTTCTTACAGATGTTGCCGAACATGTCGGCCCTGATTCAAGATACATTCACATGGGCCTGACATCCTCCGATGTTCTTGATACAAGCATGGCATATCTTCTCAGACAGGCCGGCATGATTATTCTTAAAGACTGCGAAATCCTCTTGCAGACGATAAAAAAAAAGGCGTTTAAACACAAAAACACGGTGATGATAGGACGCTCTCATGGAATCCATGCAGAGCCTATAACATTTGGCTTGAAGCTTGCGGTCTGGTACGATGAAATGCGTCGTAACAAGGAAAGGTTTGAGCGTGCTGTTGAAACAATAAGCTTTGGGAAGATATCAGGAGCTGTGGGAACATTTGCCAATATCTCCCCGGACATTGAGGCGTATGTGTGTAAAAAACTGGAGCTTAAACCCGCTCCAGCCTCAACCCAGATTGTTCAAAGGGACAGGCATGCTGAATATTTTACAAGCCTGGCCATCATGGCTTCATCCATAGAAAAGATGGCGGTCGAAATAAGGCATTTGCAAAGAACAGAGGTCCTTGAAGCAGAAGAATTTTTTTCAAAAGGCCAGAAAGGTTCTTCAGCCATGCCGCACAAGCGTAATCCAATAGGGTCTGAAAATATATGCGGCCTTGCCCGTATCATACGTTCAAATGCCATGGCTTCCCTTGAGAATATTCCCCTGTGGCATGAAAGGGATATCAGCCATTCCTCTGTTGAAAGGGTCATAGCGCCTGACAGCACGATACTGATCGATTATATATTAAACAGAATCACAAAAATCATAGACAAGCTGGTTGTATATCCTGAAAGAATGAAACAAAACCTCAATATGTTTAAAGGGCTTGTCTTTTCTCAGCAAATATTGCTGGCTCTTGCGGAATCCGGCGCAACTCGTGAAGATGCTTATAAAATAGTCCAGACGGTTGCTATGCGGGCATGGAAGGATAAAAATGATTTCAAAGCCCTTGTTTTGAAAAACAAAAAGATTTGCAGCCTGCTCGGTTCTGAAAAAATTGAAGAAATATTTGACGTAAGTTATCATTTAAAGTATATCAGCGCCATTTTTAACCGTGTATTTGTTGACAGTTAAATGAAATTATTAAGAATAGTTTCTATAAAAATTTTTCCGGCGATTATAGTAATCTTCCTTTGTCTGGGGTGCCGGGCTTTTGAGCCTGTAGAACGGCTTAAAGATTCGTATGATCCTTACCGCGGCGGTCAATACAAGGCAGCCCTTACGGACTGGAGTAGAGAAGCCCGTATTTACAGAGGCCTGGACGTTAAACTAATAGCTGACGCCACATTCAAATCTTCTAAGTTTATAGATGCTTATTCAAATGAGTATGCCAGGGCATATAAGCTGACAGGCAGTGAAAAAACAAAGCTGTTAAAAGATCAAAAAAATGCCGCTTTAGTTTATAATGATTTTCTGCTTGCCGCATATGTGCCTGATAAAAAGCTCAATGATTTTAACAAAAAGGATTCCATCTGGAAAATATATTTAACTGCTGGAACAGGCGGGCTGATAGCTCCACTTGAAATCAGGAAAATAAAACAGGTTGATGCTGTAACAACCCACTTTTTTCCTTATATAACTCCCTGGAAATCGGTGTACATGGTTAGATTTTCCGCAACATCTCCGGCAGCCCGCAAGTCTATGATTGATGGCGGCGCTGAAAATATAAAACTTATTATCACAAGCGTATTAGGCTCCGCTGAAATGGTTTGGGAATAAAAACCGCAATAACATATTTAATCGCAGGGTTAATAACAACAGAAACAAGGAGGGTTAATTTTGGTTGACATAGCATATGCAATGGGTCAGGGTGGCGCAGCAGGCGGACAGGGGGGTGGATTCGCATCATTTATCCCTCTTGTTCTTATGTTCGTTATTTTTTATTTTCTTCTTATCCGGCCCCAGCAAAAAAAGCAGAAAGAGCATCGTTCAATGGTCGGTAATCTTAAAAATGGAGACCGTATAATAACAAGCGGCGGCATTCATGGACGCATTACCTCTGTTAGTGATGACACTTTAACAATAGAGGTGGCGGATAAAGTCCGTGTGAAGATAAATCGAACTAATGTTTCAGCATTGCTCCAGTCTTCATCACAGGCTCAGCCGGCAAAAATAGAGAAAACCGATTCAGATAAAAAATAAAACTCGAAAATTAAAAAAGCCCCGGTGACATAGGTTAACCGGGGCTTTAATATGATAAAAACCGGACAATAGAAGGAATAGATCATTGAAAAATATTTCCTGGAAATTAATTTTAGTTATAATTGTTGTTATAGCTGCTGTTATCTATATTATTCCTTCAATTAAACCTGCATGGTGGCCGCACAAGAAGATAAATCTCGGCCTTGATCTCCAGGGAGGCATGCATCTTGTGCTTGAAGTGGATACTGAAAAGGCTTTGGAAAGCACAATAGAACGTATTAGGCTTGAGATCCAAAATCTCTTAAAAAAAGAGCGCATAAGGTTTCTAAGTGCAGAGAGGGTTAACGGTTCAAAGATCTCGGTCAGATTGCAGGAAAAGGATAGTGCCGACAGTTTTGAACAGCTTCTAAACAAAGAGTTTAAAGATCTGCGTATTGTTTCAAGATCAACAGATGAGGGGGTGTTTTCCATGGTTTTGGACCTTCCTGAAGAAGAAGCCGATAATATCAAAAAACTTGCGGTATCACAGGCCCTTGAAACCATAAGAAACCGTATCGACCAGTTTGGTGTGAGCGAACCCGACATCAGGCATCAGGGTAAAAAACGTATTTTAATTCAACTTCCGGGGATAAGGGACACACAAAGAGCAAAGGATCTCATCGGCAAAACAGCCCTTTTGGAGTTCAAGCTGGTGGATGAAACACAAGATGTTAATGCTGCTCGAAATGGGAATATTCCTCCTGGAAGCGAAATACTTACTCAGATCACAATGGATCCTGACTCAAATCGCGAAATAAAAAACTACTTTCTTATTAAAAAGCAAACGCTCTTAACAGGTGCGAATCTCACAGATGCAAGGGTTCAAATAGATTCACAGTTCAGTGAGCCTTATGTTTCCATTACTTTTGACAAAAAAGGCGGAAGAACTTTTGCTAAAATAACAGAAGAAAATGTAAAAAAACGCCTTGCAATTGTTCTGGACAATCATGTTTATTCCGCGCCGGTTATACAGGAAAAAATCGCCGACGGTGAGGCCCGCATTACAGGTAACTTTACTATGGAGGAGGCCAAGGATCTTGCCATCGCTCTGCGCGCCGGCGCGCTTCCCGCCCCTGTAAAAATACTTGAGGAAAGGACCGTCGGCCCCTCTCTTGGAGCTGATTCAATCAACAAAGGTCTTGTTTCAGTGTATGTCGGAGGTTTTCTCGTAGCCCTGTTTATGATTATATATTATAAGGGTTCAGGCCTGATAGCCGACTTTGCTCTTATCCTTAACATTATCCTGATCGCCGGAGGACTCGCGGGTTTTCAGGCTACTTTAACACTTCCCGGCATTGCGGGCATTATACTAACCATAGGAATGGCCGTGGATGCAAATGTTCTTATTTTTGAACGTATCAGAGAGGAGCTGGGTATCGGCAAAACACCGCGAGCCGCAGTAGACGCGGGGTATAAGAAAGCCACCCTTGCAATCCTGGATGCGAACGTCACAACACTTATCGCGGCCCTTGTTTTGTTTCAGTTCGGAACAGGACCTGTTAAAGGGTTTGCCGTTACACTGAGCCTGGGCGTAATTGCCAGTCTATTTACATCTCTTATCATGACACGGCTTGTATTCGATTTTTTGTTAATTAACCGAAAAGTAAAAAATTTAAGTATATAGCGGGAGCATGTTTAATGCAGCTTATAAAACCTGATATAAATATTAATTTCATCAGCAAAAGAAAAATTGCATTCTCTATTTCCATTGCAATGATCATCATCAGTTTTTTTTCGCTGATAATACATAAGGGGCCGAAATACGGGATCGATTTTGCCGGCGGGACATTAATACAGGTTAAATTTAACGCGCCTGTTAACTTAGATGATGTAAGGTCGGGGCTCAATAAGCTTGAATTAGGCAAATCATCGGTTCAAGAGTTCGGCGATAAAAAAGATAATGAATATCTTATAAGAACCGATATGTCTATCTCAAGTTCTCAAGATTTTACTTCCAGAGTAAAAAAAGCCCTTGAATACACCAAGGGAAATGATGTGCAGATCCGTCGGGTTGAAATGGTAGGCCCTCAGGTAGGCAAAGATTTACGTGAAAAAGCTCTGTTTGCCATGTTCTACGCCCTGCTCTTTATTACCATATATATATCCGGACGCTTTGAATTAAAGTGGATATTAAGCGGCATCATGGCCGGAGCGCTTATGGTTGCCGTATATTTACTTTCCTTATTCAATGTGGGCATAGCCTTCCTTATCAGCGCCGCCGTAGTCGTTACACTTATCCTCTTCTGGTTTCTCGAGCTTAAATACGCTATGGGGGCTATTGTTGCCCTTATCCATGACATTATTATTACCGTCGGTATTTTTTCTATTTGCGACAAGGAGTTCTCCCTTCCGATTATCGCGGCCCTTCTCACCATAATCGGATATTCTTTGAATGATACAATTGTTATTTTTGACCGCATCCGTGAAAACCTCAGAAAATACCACAAAAATACTCTGGAAGTAGTCATCAACAGAAGTGTAAATGAAACGCTCAGTCGTACAATTCTGACCTCTTTGACAACTCTTTTTGTGGTTATAACGCTTTTTACTCTTGGAGGCGGAATTATCCACGACTTTGCATTTGCAATGATAGTCGGGGTGGTTGTAGGAACATACTCCTCAATATTTGTTGCAAGCCCCATACTCCTTGCCTGGCAAAAGCATGGAAAGAAAAAATAAGTGGAAAATATTCTGCTGCCATGGTTTGTCCTTAAAAGCGTTCCGGGAATTGGGCACTGCCATTTCAAGCGTCTTATCGACCATTTCAAGTCTCCTGCGCGTGTTCTTGAAGCATCGCGCGAAGAACTTCTCAATCTCGACGGCATGTCCGAACGCCTTGTGTCGGCGATAAAGCGGCACAGGATACCTGAACAGGTTAAAAAGGAGCTTGATCTTGTTACGCAAAAAGGTTACCGGATTGTCACAATGGCAGACAATGATTACCCTCCTCTTTTGCTGCAAATACCCGACCCTCCCCCGTTTTTGTATGTCTACGGAAATCTTGAGGGGTCTATAAGAAATGTTGCGGTTGTTGGTTCCAGGAATGCGACAACCTACGGAATATCAACGACCAAACAGCTTTGCGTAAATCTGGCTTCAAACGGGATTACCGTCGTCAGCGGCATGGCAAGGGGGATCGATACTGCTGCCCATGAAGGCGCCCTGATGGGTAAAGGAAAAACAATCGCCGTGCTTGGAAGCGGGCTTGAACGGGTTTATCCCTCGGAAAATATAAAGCTTTTTCATAAAATCGCCGCTAACGGCGCTGTTATTTCAGAGTTTTCTCTCATGACGGAACCTGAAGCTCATAATTTTCCAATGCGAAACAGGATAATCAGCGGCATTTCACTTGGAACCGTTATAGTGGAAGCAACTAAAAGAAGCGGGTCGCTCATTACAGCGCGTCTGGCAGCAGAGCAAAACAGAGAGGTATTTGCTGTTCCAGGAAGCATCCATTCCTTTAAAAGCACCGGCACACATACACTTATCAAACAGGGAGCCAAACTGGTTGAACAAACACAGGATATTCTAGAAGAACTTGCGCCTCTTTTGCAGGAGCATGCCGCAACCGAAAACACGGATCAAAATAAAACAAAGGCTGATCTTCCGACGTTATCATCAGAGGAGTTGACGGTATATAAAGCGCTCGGGCCATATCCCGTTCATATAGACGAGCTTGTTAGAAAAATTTCCATGAAGCCCGGAAAGCTTTCGAGCATATTGCTTAAGCTGGAATTAAAAGGGGTTGTGCTGCAAACACCCGGCAAACTGTTTTCCATAAAAACAGAAAGCATGCGTTAGGAAAGGAATGATAGTGAGCAAACCGCTTATAGTAGTTGAATCACCAACAAAAGTAAAAACCATAAAAAAGTATCTTGGCGATATCTATAATGTGGTCGCAACCGTCGGCCATATCAAGGATCTTCCCGCAAAGGAAATGGGGATAGATATTGAAAAAGGTTTTAAGCCAAAATACACAATAATCCCAGGCAAGAAAAAGGTTATATCCTCTTTAAAAAAGGCTGCCGGAGATGCTTCAGACATATACCTTGCGCCCGACCCTGACAGGGAGGGCGAAGCAATAGCATACCATACCGCGGAAATTCTAAAAAAACAGGGCAGAAAGTTTTACAGGGTATTGTTTCACGAACTCACAAAAAATGCCATCAATAAGGCAATAGCCGCTCCTGAAAATCTCAACAAGAAAAAATATGAGGCTCAACAGGCACGCAGAATACTTGACAGACTGGTGGGATATCAGGTTTCGCCATTGCTGTGGCGCAAGGTCAAAGGCGGGCTGAGCGCGGGAAGGGTGCAATCTGTCGCGGTGCGGATAATCTGCGAAAGGGAGCGCGCCATTTATGCCTTTAATACAAAAGAATACTGGTCGATAACAGCTTATCTTGAGAGCGGGAGCCCCCCACCATTTACCGCAAAACTCGCGAAAAAAGACGGAAAGAAGATCAGCATTCCGGATGAAAAGGCTTCAACCGCTATCCTTAATGAGATATCAGGCAGCAGTTTTATAGTGGAAAAAGTTCAAAAGAAAACCACAAAAAGAAATCCCCTTCCCCCTTTTATCACAAGCAAACTGCAGCAGGAGTCTATCAGAAAGCTGAGATTTTCCGCCAAAAAGACTATGATCATAGCACAGCAGCTCTATGAGGGTATAGATCTGGGGCCCGGCAAGCCGGAAGGGCTTATCACATACATGCGTACAGATTCAACCAGGATATCAAACGAGGCTGCCGAAGAAGCCCTTTTGCTGATCCAGGAACGTTTCGGCGAACAATATGCTCTTGAAAAGCCGAGGTTTTTCAAAAACCGCAAAAAGGCTCAGGATGCCCATGAGGCCATACGACCCACATCGGTCTTTAATACACCTGAAAAAATTGCCGGTTATCTTTCCAAAGACCAGCTGTCTCTATACACCCTTATATGGAAACGGTTTGTCGCATCACAGATGAAACAGGCCATTATTGACACCAGCTCGATATCTATCAATGCCGGTTCCTGTTTATTTACCGCAAGCGGATCAACCATTAAATTTCCGGGCTTTATGAGCCTTTATATGTCTGTTGACGATGCAGATGAAAGGGAAGGAAAAGCAGATGATCTTCCGGAACTTTCTGAAGGCATGGTATTAAAACTCAACAAATTGGAGCCAAAGCAGCATTTTACATTGCCGCCCCCAAGATTTTCAGAAGCATCTCTGGTCAAAGAGCTTGAAGAAAACGGGATAGGGCGCCCCAGCACCTATGCGGCCATATTATCGATAATCAGACAAAAAGGATATGTGGATTTTGTCAAAGGTTATTTCAGACCAAACGAACTCGGCTTTATTGTAAACGACCTTCTGGTAGAAAGCTTTTCTGATATATTCGGCGTTGATTTTACCGCCAGAATGGAAAATAGTTTAGACAGTATTGAAGATGCTGATGCCAATTATTTAGAAGTGCTTACACGTTTTTACGAACCTTTTAAAAAAGATCTGGATGCTGCGTCAGAATCGATGCTCAACATGCGGGGCGTTGGTTTCCCGGCAGATTTAACCTGTCCCGACTGTAACAGACAAGTGCATGTCAAGGTTGGCAAAAACGGACAATATCTTGCCTGCAGCGGGTATCCTGAATGCAAATATTCAACAAACTATACAAGGGATGAAACAGGGAAAATCCAGCCGATTGAAGTGCCCAAAGAAGAGGCTACAGACAAAATTTGTGAAAAATGCGGCAAGCCTATGATCATTAAACAGGGACAATACGGGCCGTTTCTTGCCTGCACCGGATACCCGGAATGCAAAAACACCAAATCAATAAATTCAAATCATGCTGCGCAGGCTACTGGTGTAAAATGTCCTGAAAACGGCTGTTCCGGCGATCTTGTCGAAAGAAGGTCAAAGCGCGGGAAATTTTTCTATGGATGCAGCCGTTATCCTGAATGTACATTTGCCATCTGGGATAAGCCGGTCGCAAAAGAATGCCCTGAATGCAAGGCTAAGTTTCTTGTCGAAAAAACAACTAAAAAGGAAGGCGCTTTTTACGCGTGCATGGAAAAGGAATGCGGGTATAAGGAAAACAGGTAACCTTATGAAATTTGGAGATTACGAATGCTTTGCTGTTGAAACAGGCGGATTTGCAATAGACGGCGGCACAATGTTCGGAGTTGTTCCAAAGATATTATGGGAAAGAAAAATTCCTGCTGATGAAAAAAATCTTATCCCCATGCAGGCAAGGTCTCTTTTAATACAGGGAAAAGGGAAAAATATTCTAATCGACACTGGAATCGGCGACAAATTATCTGAAAAGCTGAAAAAAATATATCAGGTTGACATGGATTCAGCGAATATCAATACATCACTGTCTAAGCTTGGATTGACCAGCAGCGATATTACCGATGTAATAATAACCCACCTCCACTTTGATCACGCGGGAGGATCGACATATATCATGGATGGCAAGGCGGTTCCGGCATTTCAGAACGCCGGATATTATGTTCAAAAAAAACAGTGGGAAATCGCGAACAATCCATCAGCAAGAGACAGGGCAAGCTATATGGAAGAAAATTTCATGCCGCTTTTGAAAGCAGGGGTCTTAAATCTTATTGACGGCCCGCAAGAAATATTCGAGGGGATCGATATTATCGTGACCAACGGGCACACACCCGGCCAGCAGCATCCACTTGTAAAGGATAAAACAAGATCTCTCCTTTTTTGCGCGGATCTTATTCCAACATCAGCACATCTTCCTGTTCCCTGGAATATGGCGTATGATAATTTTCCAATGACTTTAATTGATGAAAAACAAAAGCTTCTAACCAAAGCATTAAAAGAAGACTGGATTCTTTTTTTTGAACATGATCCCCGCATTACCGCTGCAACCATCAAGAAGGCTGGAAAAAATATTGAAATCGATAGTTTTGTCTCAATCTGATTTTACGTAATAATTTGCCCAGCAAATAACCTCAGGATGCCGGTAATGAAAAGATGCTTTATACCCGCTGTGATTTGTGAGATAATTTTTTTATTAAGCATCGCATGCTTTCCTTTAGCAATGGGTGAAGCCATGACTATTGACAAATCCAAAGAAATCGTAAAACTGCCCGCCCCGAGGTTTGACGGCAATATTCCGGTTGAGACCGCTTTATTAAAAAGACGGTCTGTGCGAAGCTATGCTGCGGAAGCCTTGACGCTTGCCGAAGTCTCGCAGGTTTTGTGGTCAGCGCAGGGCATAACAGATCCGAGGGGTTTTAGAACAGCCCCTTCCGCCGGAGCGCTTTATCCTCTTGAGCTGTACATTGCCGCCGGCAGCGTGCAGGACCTTCCCGCAGGTATTTATAAATACAGGCCTCATACACATGAATTGTTCAAGATTTTAGATGGAGACCGGCGAGCGCAATTGTGCAATGCGGCTTTAAATCAATCTTCAATAATACAAGCGCCTCTTGTTATGGTGTTTTGCGCCGTATATGAACGTGTCACCGGAAAGTATGGGAATAAGGGCATGCAGTATGTTTATATGGAAGTTGGGCACGCGTCCCAAAATGTCTGCTTGCAGGCTGTTTCATTGGGTCTTGGAGCCTTGACCATCGGCGCCTTTTATGACGACCAGGTTAAAACAGCCATCCATGCAATGCCGGATGAGCGTCCGCTCTATATCATGCCGATCGGAAAGCTGAAAAAGTGATGGCTTTTAATCAACTAAAAGCTTCGTACATCAGGCTAAAATTAGTTTAGAAAGCTCGTCAAACTGATAAGGTTTGTATAATGTTGGAAAAGATATTTTAAAATTCGGCCTTAAAAAACCGCTTGTAATAATGATTTTTTTATCGGCGCAATACCGATTAAGAAATTTAATCCAGTAATCGCCACCGAGTATTTCCATCTTATAATCTGTAACAATTACATCAATTTCATTATCAAGCATGATTTTTAATGCACCTACTCCTTCGGAAGCAACAAAAACAGTAAAGTCTTTTTGGACAAGATAATCCCTCAAAGTCAACCGAATAGAGTCTTTATCTTCGACTATTAAAACAACTGGCAGATCATTCTTCATTTATATCCCCTTAACAAATCAGTTCGTTTATTTTTGAAATTAAACCGTCAAAATCAATTGGCTTCGGGGAAAAAGCATCAGCACCTGAAAGTGTTTATAGCTTGCCAACTGCGCAAATCATGATTCAGACAATTCTCATGCAGGTAGTGTTTGCATATCACAAATTTTAAGGTATTTCAATTTGTTACGTGAATAGCCACTATCTCTGCGGCCAGTGGCCGGCTGCAAGAGCATGGTTATATAGAAGGGTTGATATCTCTTTGTTCGTTTTAGACAAAATCCGGATAAAGTTTCTTCATGCATTCAGGGCAAATACCATGGGTAAATTCAGCCTCAGAATGTTTGTGAATATATGATTCAATTTGATTCCAATAACCTTTATCGTCACGAATTTTTTTACAGTTAGCACAAATCGGAAGAATCCCTCTTAATGTTTTGATTTCTGCCAGGGATTTTTCAAGCTCTTGTTTGCGGATCTGGAGCTCTTTATTCAAACCGCACAGTTCCATCAGATCATTGTGGCGCGCCATGGCAATGGTGACGCTCTATTTCAAAAGCTTCAGGTGGTTTAAGAAGAAAGGCACCCACGCCTGATTTGCTTGCTTCTTTGACCAGTTCCTGAGAATCGTAGGCAGTCAGGATAACTATCGGAGTGGGTGAGTTCTCCTGGATTTGACGGGCTGTCTGCAGACCATCGAGCTTCGGCATCTTAATGTCCATTAGGATAACGTCGGGTTGAAGAGAACGCGTCATTTCAACCGCTTCCTCGCCACTTGATGCTAATCCAACCTGTTCGTACCCAATATCATTCAGTGTTTGTGTTATAGATTTACTTACCATAAAATCATCTTCTACAACAAGAACCCGGATCGGCTTCTGTTCTTTCATTTAGACTGTATCCCTCCTTGTAGCGATGTTGATTTCATTTTCAAATGAAATTGTTGTCAAGCTCCCATTATCGTTTTCAAATACGACATTACCTCCTAAACTTTTCATGACAATCCCCTGAATCAATTCAAAACCGATATTTGCACTGCTGAAATCCCCTTTGACTATTTCTTCCGGAAACCCGGGGCCATTGTCTTTGAATTGGATGGTTGTTTTAGCGCCGTCTTGTTCAATTATTATGTTGATATGTATATTGTCGCGATTTGTCACCCCGTGTTTGATACTGTTTGTGGCCAGTTCATTGATGACCATGGCTAAATGATGGGCCTGGGTACTGCTCACAATGACCTGGGATGGGGTTATGCTGATTTCCAGGTTTTTTGAAAACAATGCACCCTGGGTGGCGCCCTTTAATATCTGCTCGCAGAGTAAGCTCAGTTTAAGCGGTTGCCATCCACTTGCACTGAGCAAACCGTGAACCAAGGAAAGCCCCCTGATGCGTGCTGTTAAATTCTGAAGAAAAGATAAATAATATGTACTTCCTTCCTCTACGGCATGTTTCTCTTCCATGGCAAGCATACCGATAATGGCTGACAGATTGTTCGTAACACGGTGATTAACTTCTCTTATCAGAACTTCTTGCGTATCAGCGTATTGTTTTAATCTCTTTTCCGCCAGCTTGATCTCGGTAAGGTCACGCGCAATGGAATTGGTAGCAATCAGGTTGCCATCCTCGTCAAACTTCGAATTTATTGTCCATTGCATATAGTGCACCTGACCGCTTTGGCTGACCTGACGGTTTTCAAAAGTTATACTCGAAACCCTATCGCGAATCCATTCGGCAAAGGCTGCCTTGGTTTTTTCACTGTCATCGGGGTGTATAAAGTCAAAAGCAGATAAGCCTATACATTTTCCCGGGCTAAGGCCGAAGATTTTCTCGGATGTGTCATTGACATAGGTAAAGGTCCCATTGCTGTCCACCCGTGTTACCAGGTCGTCTGTACCTTCCACAAATTCGCGAAACTTTTGCTCGCTTTCCTTCAGCGCCTTTGCTCCATTTGCGAGCTGCTTCAAATACCTGGCTTCTGTTTCAAGTCTGGCTTTTTCTTTTTGACCTCTAAAAACAACCAGACCTCCTGCGCTCAATATAATTGCAATAAAACCTGCAAGGCCGAAGATATCTCTTGCATGTTTATTAATCGGACCAGTGATTTCAGAATAGGGTAAGGTTGCAATCAGATTAAGGATCAGATTCCCTGCCGCAACCGTCTTATAGGCAATGATGTCACGCTCATCGGTAACACAATTTATAAATATTCCGATTCCTTCATCTTTGGCTCTTACTCTGTTCAGATAATCATGCTCCGCTATGATATGCTCTTGTGTTCGACTTTCATCAAAAACTTCGCCTCTTTCCTCGTGTACCTTTTTTATTACATCCAATACCGTCATTCCCATGAAATCTTTTCTCGGATGCGAAATAATTGTATTTTTATTATCAAACATCCAGACAAAGCCATTTTTGCCGATCTTGACCGGCTCAATAAAATCTTTGGATATAGTATTGGTTTCAATCATCCATCTTGTAATCCCTGCAAATTTATCTTTGTAAAATACCGGCTCTGAGATAGATACGGCGAAGCGGCCGAGATCGTTATAAAACACTTCGCTGACACAAGGCTTGTGGTCTTTCAGGACACAGGCGACTCCCGGTTCATCAGAGTAATTCCATCCAATCCTGTTCTTATTATCTTTCCAAAAGGGATCCCTGTCCAGCATCTTACCATTGGCGTCAATTATAGCAAGAGCGTCGACATGCTTTTTGTATGCCTCATATAAATTTTCGACTTGACAAAATTCTTCTCCATGGTCTTCTTTCTCCCATTGAACTTTATTATAAATCCGTTCCTTAATTAAAGGGTCATTTGAAAGGATTTGCAGAGCTTCTTGATGATAACCAATAAATTCGTCCAATGCTTTTGCAGTTACCTTTAGAGTTGCCAGCAACTGGTTCTGTGTTTGAGAAACAGATGTTTTCGCAAACCCCTTATGTGACAGGTAGGCCACATATATAATAACGATTATAACCGCTATACCGGCGATGGCACTTATTGCCGACCGCATAAATAGTTTGTTTGTTTTCATAGATTTCCCTATAAAGACCACCTAAAAGTGTAGATAGCTTCATGACATCTTAAATTTTAGCCGAACATAGTCCTTTTTAAATACAAATCATAAAAACACCGTCATCATCGTCCATCGACCCTACGGTCCTGCCAAGGAAAAAACAAGTAAGATTTATTCCGCAGTTTACATGTCGTAAGCCTAAAAATTGCTATAACATCCCAAATACATTTACAATATCCATCATTTTACTATAATATTTACCCTTTAAGTAAAGAGCAGGATGCTACATTCTGATTGCAATCTATGCAATCTTTAGCTAATAAAAAACCCCAAATGTTTTGGAAATCATGCAAATATTCCTTTACACGATAACAGACTCAATTTAAAGTTGATGGTCTCGTAAAAAGTCGAAAACACACTTTTTACGAACCGTGTTAAGTGTTAGGTGTTAAGTGTTAAGGATATGATTAAACAGGCAATTGCTTTAACCTAACACCTAACACTTTACACTTAACACCTGATGAATCCGTTTTTTTACGAATTCATCAAAATTGATTCATGCTGTGAATTATAGTTTATAATCAAAATAATGAATTTAACAAAAAACATAATTCCGAACAATGTAAAAAAAATACATCTTATCGCAATATGCGGCACAGGCATGGGCGCGCTTGCCTGCATGTTAAGAGATCTTGGTTTTGAAGTAACAGGTTCGGATCAAAAAATATATCCGCCCATGAGCGATTTTCTTTCTCGCAAAGGCATAAAGGTTACCGAAGGCTTTAATGAAGATAATATTTCATATGGCCCTGACCTTGTTATTGTCGGAAATGCCGTTACAAGGCAGCATCCAGAGGTTCTTAAAATGCAAAACATGGGGCTTAATTTCTGCTCCATGCCCCAGGCAGTCAACAGGTTTATTGCAGACAACAAAAAGAGGATAATTGTTACCGGCACTCACGGCAAAACAACCACTTCCTCTATTGTATCCTGGATCCTTTATAAAGCAGGTTTTGATCCCTCCTTTATTATCGGCGGAATTTTGAAAAATTTCAGCAGCAATTATCGCCTCGGCAATGGAGAGTTTGTTGTAATCGAGGGAGATGAGTACGACACTGCATTTTTCGATAAAGGGCCGAAATTCTTACATTACGATCCTTTTATGGCCGTAGTTACGAGCATTGAATTTGATCATGCCGATATATTTAAAGATATAAGCCACGTAAGACATGCTTTTGATTCTTTTATTTCCAATATCTCTAATAAAGGAAAGTTATATGTTTTTGATCAAGATGACAATATTTCAGATCTGATTAAAGGCAAAAAATGCATTGTTGAAAAATATGGCAAGGATTCCGGCTCATACTGGCGACTTGGCTCTGTTTCCATTGATCCGCCGCGGACTATTTTTGAGGTTTTTAAAAAAGGCATAACCTTCGGCATTTTTAAAACCAGGCTTATGGGAGAGCACAACCTGCTGAACACATTGTCGGCAATAGCAATAGCCGATTCCTTGAACATACCTGTTGATATTATTGCAGAGGCGCTTGAAACATTTGAAGGAATCAAGAGACGTCAGGAAATCCGCGGGCAAAAAAGAAATATTACTATAATTGATGATTTCGCGCATCATCCTACCGCTGTGAGGGAAACAATAAGGGCGGTTAAACCCTTTTATCCTGACGGCCGGCTTATCGCCGTTTTTGAACCACGGACAAATTCAAGTATGCGCAAGGTATTCCAGAATATCTATCCCTTATCATTTGATGAAGCAGATTTAATATGTATCCGCAAGCCGCCTCTGCTTGAAAAGATTCCTGTTGACGAACGTTTTTCATCTGAAAAGCTTGTACATGACTTAAATAATCGCGGAAAGGATGCGCACTATTTCCCGGACACGGAATCGATTATTGATTTTTTGATTAAAGAAACAAGGCCGGGCGATGTTGTTCTGATAATGTCAAACGGCGGTTTTGATAATATACATGACAGGCTGCTTAAGGGGTTATGATTTTTTATTTCCCATGCCGGTAAAAGTCACGAACTTAACTATAGATGGGACTTTTTACGGCATCATCATATTTCAATAATATCTTCGATCTCCTTTAAGCCGTTTATATGAAAATCAGCGGAAATAGATCTGTTTTTGTATGCGATTAGCGTCATCTCCGCTGCTTTTGCCGCCATTTCATCAAGTTTTGAATCACCAATATAAATCGCATTATATGGCGCTATATTAAAATGCTTCAGTATTTTGATAAGCTGCTCAGGGTGAGGCTTGGGGTGCTTAACATCGAGGGCGCTGACAACCAGATCAAAACAGTCTTTTAGGTTGTGCTCAATGAGCACCCGTTTCATTGTGTCTGCCCTGTTGGTGGCAACGGCTGTCTTGTATCTGGGCCTCAGCCTTTTAAGCAAAGGTTTAAGGTATGGTTCGATTTCCATATCTTTTAAAAATGGCAGGTAGCTCATGTTTTTGCGATAGGTTTGCGCTGCTTCAAACATGTTTTCATCATCAAACAGATATGCCATTGCCTCATCCGCGGTATGCATATGGGAATAGGCAAACTGCTCAGGCGTCATATCCGGCTTTTTGAAATGGCGCAAGACACTGTTATAGTAAGCCGTGTTTGCTTTTGCCGTATCAAACATGACTCCATCGCAGTCAAAAATTACAACCTTTATATTATTCATCTAAAGCTGTCGCCTTTTTTGTTTTTATTTACCCTTTTTTACATCATAAAAAACGGATCCACATCCACAACTATTTTAACATCCCGGCTACTTATTCTTTCCCTGTTTTTAAACAACAGTTGATGAACAAACCCATGAAGATGTTCCGCGCTTAGCCCTTTTAGCAATATCTGCCACCTGAAATGTTTTGCTATCCTTGGAAGAGGGGCCGTGATAGGCCCTAATATCTCGACAGTCTTTATAAAGCGGCTGTTGTTTCTCAGCCTGCTGCAAAGATCACCGACATCCATAGCATATCTTTGTGTTTTTTTCATGTCTTTTCCAGATATTTTCAGCAGGATTATCCTTGAAAAAGGCGGGTAATTCAGAGCTTTTCGAAAAACAATTTCCTTATTGTAAAACGCTTTAAAGTCCTGATTTTTTGCAGCCTCTATACTGAAATGATCAGGATTATAGGTCTGCAAAATCACCCGGCCTGGAAGCGTTCCACGGCCCGCCCTCCCGGACACCTGGGCTAAAAGCTGAAACGTCCGTTCACCTGCGCGGAAGTCAGGAAAGTTCAGCGAAAGATCGGCACAAATTATACCAACAAGTGTAATGTTGGGGAAATCATGCCCCTTTGCCACCATCTGCGTGCCGATAAGTATATCTATGGTATGATCTTTGAGCCCCTTTAATATGCTCAGCATTGCATTCTTTTTCCTGATCGTATCCCGATCCAGTCTGGCAACCCTTGCGTCAGGAAAAAGCTGCTTTACAGCCTCTTCCACCTTCTCAGTGCCGAGCCCCAGCAGCTTAATTTTGGAAGATCCGCACTTAGAGCAATTTGAAGTGGCTGCCAGCGAATAACCGCAGTAATGGCACTTGTATGCGTTGGCTTTTTGATGCAATGTCAGGGAAATATCACAATTTTTGCAGGTTAAAGGTGCGCCGCATGACGCGCAGACCGGAAAGCCGGCAAAACCCCGACGGTTCAGAAACAGGATGGTCTGTTCTCCCCGGCTCAGAGTTTTCTTCATTGCCTTATAAAGTTCAGATGTAATAAAATATCCGATACCCTTGACATCCCTGGTTTTACGGAGATCAACCACCGTGGTCTCAGGAAGAGGACGTTTCTCAACACGTTTTGTCAGTGTTAATTCAATAAATTTTTTTGTTTCCACATTATAGTACGACTGGATTGAAGGGGTGGCTGATCCCAACAAGGCGACCCCGTTCATCAGCTTTGCCCTGACTATTGCAAGATCCCTTGCGTTATAACAAAGACCGCCTTCCTGTTTGTAAGAGGTGTCGTGTTCTTCGTCAACGATAATGATCCCAATGTCCTCAAAGGGGGCAAAAAGAGCGGACCTGGCGCCTATGGCGATGCGGACCTCTTTGCGCGCTATCCGCATCCATTGATCATATTGCTCGCCGGGAGAAAGCCTGCTGTGGAGCAAGGCAACGCAATCTCCGAAACGGGCTCGAAACCGTCTTTCCATCTGAGATATAAGAACGATCTCCGGAACCAGTATCAAAACAGAACTTTCTTGCTTTATGGCCTCGGCCGCTATCTGCAGATAGACTTCTGTTTTTCCGCTTCCGGTAACACCGGCAAGAAGGCATGTCTCAAACCCCTTGCCAAGGCGATCTATAACCGTGGAAACGGCTTTTTCCTGCTCCTTTGTGAGCTTATAAGGGTTGTCAGGTATTATGGATTCGCCAAACGGATCTCTGTACATCCTTTTATTAAAGATCGAAATATAACCTGCTTTTTCCAGGGGTTTTATTAATCTGGAAGCAGTCGGAATAAGCCCTGTTAATTTTTTTACAGATATTTCACCCTCATCCTGCAATGCATGGAGAATCCGCATCCTCTGCTCCGACAACTTGTCGGCAGAGATGTCCGGCTTAATCATAGATACATACCGCTCCGTCTTCGGGCCTGTTCCTTTGCCTTTAAGTTCCCGTTTGCTTATAATCAGGTTCTGTTTTTCCATGGTCTGAATTAAGGAATTCGGGATCTGGTTTTTAAGTTTTGCGCAAAGGTTTTTCAGGCCGCAGGATTTTAATTTCAGATGACATAAAATTTCACTTTGCAAAGGGGTAAGGTTATCCTTAATCAATGCGTTTATCCCCTTTTCAGTAATGGCAAGAGCAACAAAGTCATAAAGATTTAACCCGCCTGGAAGAGCGCTTTTTATAACCTCTCCGATGGGACACATATAGTAATCGGCAATCCATCTGAAAAAGGGGATCATGGATGAATGGAAAAGCGGAGTCTCGTCAAGGATATCCAGGACAAGCTTTATCTTGCCGTGATCCATATCCTCAGATGGACCCAGAATATATCCTGTAACCCTTCGCCGGCCAAAAGGGACCAGCGCCCTTTTCCCGATCCCCGCAAAAAAGGAAAGGTTTTCCGGGACACGATAGGTAAAGGTATTATAAACAGGAAGGGCTACTGCAACCTCAATATATTCCAAACAGGTTCTTTTTCCTTGACACATAACATCTTTTTCTTTACGCTGAATCATGCAAACTGCTTGTTAAAATTAAAGATTCTTGCGGATCAACTGCCGCAAAACAAATATTTTTTGACAGGATTAACCCTCTAGAATCCTTTTCAAAAAGCTAAAACATTTTTCTACAACTATTCTATGCCTATGAGTATTGTTACCACAATAATTCCAGTATTTGCAATTATCATTCTTGGCTTATTTTCCCGCCGCGCGGGGTTTATTAAGCCTGCCTTTTTAGAACCAGCAAACCAGCTTGTTTATCATCTGGCAATACCTGCTATGATTTTCCGTTCTATCTCACGCGCTTCTTTGAAAACCCAGTTCGACATAACCGTCCTGACAATAACCCTCTTTTCTGTTTTAGCTGTTTTTGTTGTTGCATGGGTGGTCGGCTCTATTGCCAGGGTAAAACGGAAACAGATCGGCACCTTTATCCAGAGCTCCTTTCATGGAAACCTCGGATATATAGGTCTTGCTGTTGCATATTACTGTCTTGGAGATAAAGGATTAGTGCGTGCCGGTATAATTGCAGGTTTTATAATGATTTTGCAAAACCTTCTTGCCGTAGTTGTGCTTCAGTTATATTCAACCGATATTTCAGAAAAGAAAAGCAAAACAAAGTTAGCATGGAAGATATTGGGCAATCCTGTTATATTATCGGCCATGGCAGGAATGCTGTTTTCCTTTACCGAAGTGCCGATTCCACTTGTCATAGATCGAATTCTTGATATTATCAGCGGTATGGCTTTGCCTATGGCATTGCTGCTCATAGGAGCTTCCTTATCTTTTAAGCTAATACGTTTGCGGGCTCTTTTGGTTCTTTCTTCAAGCATAATGAAATTGATTCTACTGCCTGGTTTGGGTTTTATATTATATAGATTGCTTGACATAGCGCCGCAGGATTTTCTGCCGGGTCTTATTTTGCTTGCATCTCCGACAGCAACCGTAAGCTATGTGATGGCAAAAGAATTAGGCGGGGATACGGATTTTTCCGTGGCAGCCATTTCAATCAGCACTATTTTGTCGGCGATAACTTTTTCTATATGGCTAAACATGATGGCGTCGTAAAAAGTATGATAAATCTATAAGAGGATATAAAACTATGGATATAAAATTTAAAACAGTACTTATCACCGGAGCAGCTGGTTTTATCGGCTTTCACCTGGCTAAACGCCTTTTAGACAGCGGATGTCATGTTGCAGGTGTTGACAACTTAAACCATTATTATGATGTCGGACTCAAGGAGGATCGCCTCGAAATACTGGCGTCTAATGAGAATTTTAAGTTCCATAAAACTGATCTCTCAGATAAAAATGGACTTGAAAAAATATTTGGCAATACCTCTTTTGATGTTGTCGTAAATCTGGCTGCCCAGGCGGGTGTGAGATATTCATTAACAAATCCTGGTGCTTATGTTGATTCAAACATTGTCGGGTTTGTCAATATCCTTGAATGCTGCAGGCACAACAACGTTAAACACCTGGTGTTTGCATCATCCAGCTCTGTGTATGGCGCAAACACAAAAATGCCGTTTTCGGTTCATGATAATGTTGACCATCCTGTTTCCCTTTATGCTGCTTCCAAAAAGTCAAATGAGCTTATGGCACACGCATACAGCCATTTGTTTCAGCTTCCCTGCACCGGCCTGAGATTTTTCACGGTATATGGCCCATGGGGCAGGCCTGATATGGCGCTTTTTCTCTTTACAAAGGCGATACTTGCGGGAAAACCGATCAAGGTATTTAATCACGGGAAGATGAAAAGGGATTTTACGTATATCGATGATATCGTAGAAGGGGTTGTAAGGGTAATGAACAGAGTGCCAAAGCCAAATCAAAAATGGAGCGGTGATGCTCCTGATCCAGGGTCATCATATGCCCCGTATAAACTCTATAATATCGGCAACAATAATCCTGTTGAGCTTATGGAGTTCATAGCGGCAATTGAAAATATTCTTGGCAAAAAAGCAGAAAAGGAATTTCTTGACCTTCAGCCAGGCGATGTCCCGGCAACTTATGCAGATATTGATGATTTGATAAAAGATGTCGGCTTTAAACCCGCTACTACTATAGAGGCAGGCATTGCCTGTTTTCTTTCATGGTATAAGGATTATTACGGCCATAAGTAAAAAAAATGAATGAACATAATATTACAGCTAAGATAGAGGATCTGCGATCCCGACTTTATGACCTGCTTGAAAAGGCTCCTGGTGAAGCAATTGCCGCTGCCCGCAATCTGAGCCAGGCAGACATGTTGGACAGGTCGGCAATTGATGGGTTAAAGGCCTGCGTTCTGGTTGATGCCGGAAAGGCAAACAATGATAAGGAGGCTATAGAAGAGGGGGTTAAGATATTTCGCCAAATACTTCACGACCATCCGGAACGGCTTGATATCAGGTATAATCTGGCCAATGGTCTTTTTGGCCTTTCAGAAATGCAAAGCAGTTCTGAAAACAACTGGCATCTCGACACCTGGGAAATGCGCAGAGAAGCCCGCTGGCTTTATGGATTTACCGCAAAAAATTCAAAAGATTCTAAACTGGCAACGCAGGCCATGACAAATATTGGGAATCTGCTTTGGCGCTCCCATCGCTGGGTTGAGGCTTATGATTCTTATATAGAGGCGCTAAAGCATGATCAGTCAAACGGCATTGCCGCTGCGCGAGCCGCTCAACTGCTTCTTTACTATGCTGATATCGGCATTGGGGATCCTGAAATTCTGAGAAGTATTGCCGCACGACATATACTGATATTTAAAGATTCGCCCGAAAGCATACTAAAATATGGTGGAAAGCGTGCACTTGAGTCGTTTTCAAAACTTCTTCAAACAAAGCCTGCTAAAATCAAAAATTGGGATTTGAAAGCGTTAAGCTCGTATGAAAAATTCGTGGCAGAGAACAGGCTGGCTCTTTCAGCCACAATTGAAGGGCTCGACAAGTCAATTTCACGATGGGATTCACTGATAATCGGCAGTATAACCGAACCTTCTGTCAGGGGGCCTGGCGTTCCGCCTGGCTTTGCAATGTTTAACACAATGAAGGCGGATTATCTGCTGGCGCGCTGGCTTGCTTATTATGCTTTTGAATGTAAACTTCCTGAAAGCGGTTTTTACTCTGATACTCTTGATAATGCACATTATGGCATGGATTCGTCATTGATAACAGTGGCGCAAAAATCCTGTTTTGATATTCTGGACAAGGTAGCAATTGCTACTGCCGAATATCTTGGCATTAAAGGTTCGGCCAAGGCGGTAAACTTTATCAACCAGTGGCGAATAAAAGGAAAAGACGCAAACCAGATGGAATGGCAGCCGGAGATAGCCGATAAGATCAAAAAAGGTAACCAGGCGATTATTGCGCTGGCTGAACTATCAGACGATTTAGGCGAAAAGGGGTATCTGAAAGTCAAGAAATCTCTCAGAAATGCAGCCACTCATCGTTTTATCGTACTGCATAAATCAGAGGTGGGAAAAGGCCGTAATAATAAACATATTGTTCATTATACCCTTGGCACACTTCACAATGAATTAATTTCCACGTTAAAAACAGTGCGTTCCGCACTTTTTTATTTGGTTGAGATGATAGCGATACATGAGACATTATTAAAGAGTGAAGGCAAATCGGCTTTGCCCATGGATGTTCCAATTTATCATTGAGACTAAACCATAAAATCAAATGGGCGTGATAGGATAAAATGCAAAAGAGATTCTGGCCGACAATAAGAGTACTTGCGATCATATTGATTCTTATGCCTGTTACAGCCCATGCCTTTGAACGATATAACAGGCTTAAAAAATATGACAGAAAAATTAAAAAAACAGATAGGGATAATACAAGACTGCAGGGATTGTCGGAATATGACAGGAAACAGATGTTATGAATTCAAAAGATATAGGCTTTAATCTGCTTGCCGTTGATTCATGCGGCGCAAGAAAAGGAGAATTTACAACATCTCACGGGAAAGTTCTGACGCCTGCCTTTATGCCTGTGGGTACGGCCGGATTTGTGCGCTCAATTACGCCACGGGATGTTGCCGAGACGGATTCCGAGGTTATTCTTGCAAATACATACCATCTCTCTCTCGGAGAAAGGCTTGCCACTGTCAAACGGATGGGCGGACTTCATCGTTTTATGGGCTGGAATAAAACCATTCTCACCGATTCGGGCGGTTTTCAGGTTTTTTCTCTTCCCGGAAGAGAGATAAACGATGACGGAGTTTCATTTTCATATAAGGAGGACGGAGAGCGTGTTTTTTTTACGCCTGAAAAATCAATGGAGATTCAGCGGGACCTCGGAGCCGATATTGTTATGGCTTTTGATGAGTGCGTTGAACACACTGCATCGAGAGAATATATCGAAAAATCAGTCAAACGCACGACCGGATGGGCGGAAAGATGCAGGAAGGTTGAACTGAAGGAATACCAGTTCATGTTCGGGATCATTCAGGGAGGTGTTTTCCCTGATCTAAGGCAGAAAAGCGCCCTTGAAATTACCTCGATCCCTTTTGACGGTTATGCCATAGGCGGGGTCAGTGTCGGAGAGGGCTTTGAACTCATGAAAAAAGTTGTGGATGTCACCGCCCACTTTTTACCAGAACAGAAACCGAGATATTTGATGGGGGTTGGCCTTCCTGAAGACATACTTGCCGCCGTGCAGGGTGGGATGGATATGTTCGACTGTGTAATTCCCACCAGGTACGCTCGCCAGGGAACCCTGTTTACCCGGACGGGGAAAATCAGGATACTTGATAAAACATACAGGAAAGATAAATTTCCGCTTGATACGAAATGCGGTTGTTATACCTGCAGGACATACCCGCGTATGGTTCTTCGCTATCTACGCTTTTTGATGGATCCTCTTGCGGAAACGCTGCTTACTATTCACAACCTGACATTCTACCAGGATCTAATGAAAGATATAAGAGCCGCCATAGGTTCGAACCGGTTTGAGGCATTCAGGGAAGAGTGGCTTAGTGCGTATAAAAAGAACAGGAATAAAGTGTGACCGCGAAACTCCAGCTCCCGTTGATCAAATAATAATCAATTTTTATTACAGATTTGCATGAGAGCTTCTTTGCAGCGGAAATTCCTTCCCGGAATCGAATCCATCCAAGTCAAAATAAAATCTATGCGGAATGGTTGATGATGGCTCTTTTTTTATGCTGTTGCTTCTGGTCAGCCAGCCTGAGTGGTGCATGGTTGCAAGCGAATAAATCGATATCCATGAGAGGCTTACAAAGACAAATAATCCGTACAGATAAGACAAAAGCGCGTCCGAGTTTTTGCAGTGTTTCGTATATACTATTCCGGTTACAGTTGATGTTATTATTATACCGACCATAACACATAATCCTAACAATAGAGGCTGCCAGTAAAGGCAGGCTATCATCGCAAACAGGAAGAACGGAGACAGGATGATCCCTAACCAGTGCAGAATGAGATTTATGCGCAGCCCCGTTAAGGAATCGTTTCTGAATTTTTTAAATGCAAACCCCGACATTGCTATGGATTCCCGTATATGGCTGCGTGCCCAGCGGAGGAACATCTTGCAGAGGCCCGTATATCCTGTCGGCACATTGGTATATGCCACTGCATTACGCTGGTATAAAACATCATAGCCTTCCCTGATGATAAGGTTCGTTATGGCGCGGTCTTCCCCGATATTTGACGGCCTTCCGAAAAAGGTCTGGTTCAACCATTCCTGAAGAACCGGCAGGATGGCGTCCTTCCTGTAGGCTGCAAGAGCTCCGGGTGTGCACATCACCATGTTTACCATACTCTGGCTTGCGCGTATGAAATCGAAACTGAAGACGAATAACACATCCAGCATCCTTGGAATTATGCCTTTATCATGGTTTAATACACGGATATTTCCGGAAACAGCCCCGACCCTGAAGTCTTTTACCATCGGGCTTATGAGATTATGAATAGTTTCCGGTTTCACTTCCGAATCGCTGTCAACGGTAACAAGAACCTCGCCCCTGCTATGCTGAAATCCTGCATACAGCGCATGCCTTTTCCCTTTATTGCAGGGGAGCTTTAATGCCGTGACTTTCCTTCCAAGCTCCTGTTTTGCCTTGCATATCCAATTCCACGTGTCGTCAGAGCTTCCGTCGTCAACAGCGATGATCTGAAACTTTCCCGAAGGATAATTGCTTGCGGCAAGGCTTTTAAGGGTCATGTAAACCTGTCTGCCTTCGTTGAATGCGGGAACCACTACGCTGCATGAAAGAAGTTTATCATGGGAGCAGGGAAAAACCGGCCTGTATTTCCAGACAAGATAAGATCTCCATATCAATTCAAGTATGCTTATTGAAAGAAAGAACAGTGCAAAGAGCATAAAAGCGAGTCCATAAGAAACTTCCATCAATTTTTCGCGGACTTCGCCAAGATGTTCCATATATATTATGTCTGCCGCAATAATTCCTGCCATAGCCGCACAGATCAATATTTTAATAATTATATCAAGTTGTTTCTCTTTAGCAGGCAGGGCCTGACTGAGAGTATTAAGATATTGCCTGAATTTTACTGTAAAACGTGAAAGAACCGATGAAACCTGCACATTATTTAAAGACACTGGCATATATTTTATCCTGTTAAGAAGACAAAAAAGCCTGCATGCCGCCGGCAAAAAAACCGGTATGGTGACAATACAGGCTGTTTTTATTTTTTTATCCCTAAAAAAATGACGGAACATCCGTCACCGGTAGAACCCGCGGGAATTTTCAGGATTAAACTTCTACTCCTGCATAAGGTTAATGTCAAGGACTTCCGGGATGCCGAAGGCCGGCTAATGAACCGGCCAAAATCTATCAAAATAGCTAAAACATTAGTTGCTATAACAGCAAGTTAATGTTAATTAACAGTTAATTATGAATAAAAGCAAACTGTCCAACGAACCGGCCAAAAAAGCAAAAATCCCCCTTATTATTGAACCCCCCTACGGCAAGCCGCAGTCCCGTTTTCAAGCGGGATTCGACCGTAAGGAAACCTGCTTTTTTATTAAAAACAAAGTATTTATCCAAAAGGGATGAGATTTGATCAACAATAAGACGAAGATTAATCCAATAGTAATCAATGAGGCGCAACTTCTTTTAGCAGAAAAACGCACATCTTTGGCCGTGATGCGGACTGGTATAGCTGTATTAGCTTTACCTCTGTCGGTTATGAGCGTGCTGATAGCTACTTCAAAATATTATGACGTCCTTCATGTTTTATATTTTCTAGTTCCGTTGGGGATACTCAATTTTACCTTAATTGTTTTTGGCGCTTACCTGATTATTCGTTCGATAATTCGGATGCAACATTATGATCACCTTATTCATAAACTTAAGCTAAAGTATAGTATAATCGGGGAATTTATTGATTGAACCGCAATAACGAAGATTCCTTGTCAAAAACAGATGCATATGATTATGAAACCTTAAAGCCGATACTTTTTGAGATGATCGACTCCATAGGTGGAGATTGTATTAAAAAACAGGACAGGGTTCTGATTAAGCCGAATCTTCTTTTACCGGCCAAACCTGAAAAAGCGATCCTTACCCATCCGCTTGTTGTTAGGGTAGTTGCCGAATATATTCAAAGCAAAGGAGGTTATGCTCAGATATCCGACAGCCCTGCTACCGGTTCAAAAGTCTTCCCCTCTACTTTTCAAGGTTTTTGGGTCATTGTTGTCCAGGTTGTCCAGCCCCTCAGTTCTGCGTTGGGGCTAAAGGGAATGCTTTATAAACAAACCTGTTTTCTCAGTCGATAAGAACTTCTTGATCCTTGCGTACGGAATTAACCAGGTAAACATGAAGACTTCTTGCTAAGTCTTTTAGGCTGATTACTTTTTCTTTGACTTTATTTTGTTTTATCAACCAGGCCCGGAAAGTGCCGGCAAGCAAGCCACAGCGAACCGGAGGGGTATACAATTCTCCGTCCAGCTCCACTACAATGTTGGCGATACAAGACTCGGTTACTTCGCTTTTTTCATTCCACAAGATTACATCATCATATCCAGGGCATGCCGCCAATGCCTGATCATACACGCATCGATTGGTTGTTTTGTGATACAGGAAAAGATTTGAAGAATCGATTGGTGACTTCGCAAGGCGTACGCGCTGTATATGTGCAGGAATAGAATGTCGCAGGACTTCGGGTTTGCAGGTGATACCCCCCTCTTTTGTTACGAGTAAACGGATCTTGTGCGCGGTATGCGGGAAAGTATGTGTCAAAGATAAAAGTTTATCGCGTATCGCATCAATATCAGCGGAAAAAGAAAAATAGACGGCAGAGTCCTTGAGACGCGCCAGATGGTATTGGAGCAGATAATATCCATTCTCAGGCGTCCACAAAATTGTTTCAAGAAGCGAAAAATCAGGCAACCTCTCAGTGAGTACCTTTGCCTTTGTTTGAGATTCCTCAAATTCAACCGTCTCTATGGAATCCCAGACAATTCCGCCGCCAACGCCATATTCAGCCTGCCCTTTGATTTTATCGACAAGAACCGTCCGGATGGCAACATTGAACTGCGCTTTGCGATCAGGGCTCACGACCCCGATGCTGCCTGTGTATATTCGACGCGGACCTGTTTCTAATTCCGCTATGATCTCCATAGTGCGGGTCTTTGGAGCTCCCGTGATGGAAGCCGGAGGGAAAAGAGCTCTTAATATCTCGGACAAACCAGCATTTGTTTCCGCTGTGACCGTTGACGTCATTTGCCACAGGGTTGGATATTTCTCTATAGCAAACAATTCGTCCGCCTGTACGCTCCCGGCACGCGCAATCCGCCCCATATCGTTTCTGACCATATCAACAATCATGATGTTTTCCGCCCTGTTTTTTTCTGAATGATAAAGCCATTGGGCCTGCTTGATGTCGTCTTGCAAAGTCAGCCCCCTTGAAGCAGTTCCCTTCATGGGACGAGAACTCAGCTTATTACCATCAAGATGAAAAAACATTTCCGGTGAAGCAGAGCAGATAGACCATTCTTCCGTATTTACGAAGGCTCCATACAGGGCATTTTGTGCCTTTACTAATTCAATGAAATATGCCCATGGATCATTGATAAAGGGTGATGTCAGGCGATAGGTAAAATTGACTTGATATGTATTGCCCTCTTCAATGTTTTTTTTGATTTTAGCGATAGCGTCCTGGTAAGCATCTCGCGTCACCGAAGACGTCCACGTTAGTGATTGGCCCAGTGATTGATCCGGGCAATATTTTTTTGCTGCTGGAAAGCTGAGATGTTCAGGCTCACCGTAGAGTCCGAACCATATAAGGGGGAATGAACCATTTTTATTTACCACAAGCGCGGGGTCAAAAGCCGGCGCTGCCTCATAAGCAATGAAGCCTGCCGCATAAAGACCGTGCTTGTTAACTGTTTTTTCAATCAGGTTTAACGCGGGAATGACTTCTTCAATCCTGTGCGCTGAAATAATCTGCCGGGGATTGCGGAAATGCAGCCAACACTGCTGAGCGGCATCGTGAATCACAACGCCATTTATCATATCAGCAATATTTATCATGCGTCCGAGCTTTTTCCAAAGGTCTCTATTTTTAACTTTTTTCGTTCAAAAAGCGCGTAGGCAACCGGAATTACTACAAGCGTAATCAGAGTCGAACTGAGCAGTCCGCCGATAATTGCCCGGGCCATGGGCGCCTGGGCTTCGCTGCCTTCGCCAATTCCCAAAGCCAGAGGCGACATGGCCAAAATAGTGGTCATAGCGGTCATCAGAATCGGTCGGAGTCGTCTCCTGCCCCCCTCTTCGATTGCCTCTCTCAGTGGCAGTCCATCCCGGCGGCGCAGCAGATTGATGTGATCTACCAGCAAAATGGCGTTATTCACCGCAATGCCGCCCAACATGATACAGCCGATATATGATTGTATGTTAAAGGTGGTATTGGTTAAAAAGAGCATCAGTATCACACCGATAGCTGCAAGCGGTACGGAAAACATCACCACAAATGGATCTCGCAGAGACTCATAAAGTGAGGCCATCACCATATATACCAGAACTATCGCCAATATAAAGCTCATCAAAAGTTCGCGAAAGGCCTTCTGCTGCTCTTTGTAGTCACCGCCAAAAAGGATGCTGAAATCTCTGGGAACCGGCACATTCTGCAAGCCCTTCTGAATATCGGCTAAAACAGAGCCCATGTCCCGGCCGGTGATATTAGCAGTCACATAGACCACGCGCTCCTGGTCTTTACGTTCGATGAGCACCGGCCCCAGTCTTGGGCGAACTTCCACCACATTCCGGAGTACTACTCGCTCCCCTTCGGCATTGGTAACTGTAAGATCCAGAATATCCCGCAGCTCTTTTTTCTCAGCATCCTCGAGCTTTACCAGAATCTGATACTCGTTTTCCGCCTCCCTGTAGTTACCGGCAGCGGTTCCGGAAAGCACTGTTTGAAGCATGTTGGCAATCTTGGATACCGTCAGCTTCATATCGGCAGCCTTTTGCCGATCCACTATAATGAGTTCCTCCGGAGTTCCGGACTCCCTGCTTATTTTAATGTCGGTGATGCCGTCCACATTCCGGACGATCTCCCCAACCGCACGGGATAGAGCGTCGGATTTTTCAAGGTCATAGCCTCGCACCTCTATCTGGACCTTTTCATCTTCCCCTGTTCCGACCCGAAGCAAAAAGAGCCCCTGTCCGGCACGTGTGCGGATTGTGACTCCGGGCATAAACATGAGCTTTTCTCGAAGGGCCGCAGCGATTTCATCGCTGGATCTGGTACGTTTTTTTACCGGTTTCAGCGCAATACGCATCTCTCCGGAATTGGATCCCCTGGCTTGCCTGGTGGAACCGCCGATAAAGGATACCGTGTTTTCGATTTCCGGCACCTCCTTTTTTACGATGGTTTCGATTTTCTGAAAGGCCTGATTGACCAACTCGAGCCTGGTACCCACGGCCATCTCCGCAGATACCCGCACTTCGCTTTCATCCGCGGCGGGCATCAACTCGACACCGACCAGAGGAACCAGCAAAAAGCTTGCTAAAAGCACCAGAAGTGAAGCTCCTAAGATCAGCCCCTTGTGGTTGAGGGCAAAGCAGAGAATTTTTTTATACCCGTTTTCCATCCAGGTAAAAAACCGTCCAGTTATCTGAAAAATCTTCCTGCCCGGGGACATATCATCTTTTGTCTCAATAATGACCGAACTACGAACCCGGGAGGCCAGCATGGGTACAAGCGTCAGAGCCACAGCCAGAGAACATCCCAGCGAAAAACTCACTACGCAGGAAAGTTGTTTGAACATGATCCCGGACATGCCGCGCACAAAAATAAGCGGCAGAAACACCACAAGAGTAGTCAAGGTGCTGGCGATCACCGCGGCCATTATTTCCTGGCTGCCGTTTATAGCGGCTGATTCCGGGTTCTGGCCGGATTCTCCGAGCCGAAAGATATTCTCAAGCACTACAATAGCATTGTCCACCAGCATGCCGGTGCCAAGCGCCAGACCTCCAAGAGTCATCAGGTTCAGCGTAAACCCGCTGAAATACATCAGGGCAAAGGTGGCAACTATCGATATGGGAATCGCTGTGGCGATAATACCGGTGCTGAGAATGTTCCGAAGAAAAAGCAGCAGTATGAATACAGCCAGCACTCCGCCGTAGAGGAGGGTGGTACCCAGGTTTGTAATGGAGCGCTTGATATAATCAGAGGTGTCGATGATGGGAAAAATATGAAGCTGGGGGATATCCCGGTTAATTTGTTCAATCTCCTTGAGCACACCGGTCGCCACCTCCACGGTGTTTTTCCCGGACTGTTTGCTGACCGAAAGTCGCACGCCGGGCTTGCCGTTTATCCGAACAATCCGAGTTACTTTCTCCCAGGCATCTTTTACGGTGGCGATTTCTTTCAGCTGAATTGGCGCCCCTTCACGGATGGCGACCACCGTGTTTCTCAGCTCATCCAAACTGCTATAGACACCCGGGGTTCGTATGGTGACATCAAGCTGCCCCTGCTCAATAGTGCCGGCCGGTAGATTGATGTTTTCTTCCTTGAGGCGGGTTAGAAGCTCATCAATTGGAAGTCCCAGGGCTTTTATCTTTTCCGCATTCAGGTTGACGTGGATCTCCCTGTCCAGTCCGCCACGAATATCCAAAGAGGCCACCCCTGGAATCCGCTCAATCCTATTTTTAACCTGGTTGTCGATAATTCTTCTTATCTGGATGGGGTCAAGGTTGCTGGATACTCCTATTATGAGAACAGGAAAGGAGGCAAGATCATATTTACGCAGTCCGGGCCGTTCGGCATCTTCCGGAAGGAGTGGAATGACTCGATCCAACCGGTCCCTGATATCGTTGGCAGCAGCATCCAGGTCAGTACCCCACGTGAAAGTAACCCGGACCTGGCATTGGCCTTCGGCGGAGACCGAGGTGACTTCCTCCACCCCCGGCACCGCGCTCATGGCCTCCTCTATAGGGCGTGTAATCAGTTCTTCGACCTCCTCTGGGCTGGCATTTTCATATTCGGTGGTAATGCTCAGTGTCGGGTAGGTAATATCGGGCATCAGGTCGATGGAAAGCCTAGACAAGGAAATCCCGCCTATTATGATGACTATTAAAAAGACCATAATGGTTAACACCGGGCGCTGTACGGAAAAGCGGGAGATATTCATGAGTTACCTGGTAGAATAATCAAAGACCCGTCTTCCAGCAGGTGATGCCCCAGGGTCACCACTGAACCGGTAATAGGCGTATTCAGCACTTCCGCCTGGAAGCCGCTTATGATACCGACATTTACTGGAATAAACCGGACTTTTTGCTCTTTAATATCGGCTAAAAAAACCCCCTGGGTTCCGTTTCTCTTAACAAGGGCGGCTACCGGAACCACGGTGGCGTTTTCATGCTCATCAAATTGAATGTTAACCCGCACAAACATCCCTGGTTTCAGAAGCTTTTGCGCATTGGGGATTTCGATCTCCACCCGGGCCTCCCGGGATTTTTCTTGCAGAAAAGGGGCTATTCGAATTACTTTTCCGTTAAAAGTGCGTTCCGGAAACGCATCGGTTGAAATGATTGCTTCCAGTCCCAACTGAATCCTGGAATAGTCCCGTTCGATGACATGGATGGCGGCGATAAGCTTTCCGATATCGAGAATAGAGGCTATGGGCGTGTTAGGCGCCAACATGGCCCCTTCGTCCACAAACCGCTCCCCAACCACCATGTGCCCTGTAGTATTGTTTTCAGGCACTTGAATCTGAGCGTAAGAAAGCTGTACATTGGCTATCTTCAATGCCGCCTCTTTTTGAGATACCTGGGCAATAGCAACTTTCAGACCGGCCTGCTGTCTTTTAAATTCAGACTCTGCGGCATCAAACCTTGATTCGGAGAGTATCTTTTTTTCCCGCAACGCAACGCTTCGCTCATATTCCCGTTTTGCGTTTTCTATTGTGCTTTTCCGCTCCTGAAGATTTGCTCTGGCAACCTCCATTTCCGCTGTTGCCTGGCTGACCTTCTGGCGATATTCATCGTCATCCAGCACGGCCACCAGCTGCCTGCCTTTTACCGTATCGCCGATATGGACCAATATCTTTTCGAGCCGCCCCGCGATTTTCGGCGCCAAAATAAACTTAGAGAGCGGATACAGGGAGCCGGTAAAACTTCCCACTTGCTGTATGGAGGCTTTCTTTACAAGTTCAACCTCGACGGCAACCGGTATGTTTTGACGCTCGCGTTTGAAGCCTTTTCGGGAAGCAGAGCTTTTTTGATAGATCTGCCAACCTAAGAAGCCGAGTCCTGTCAAAATAATGATGATGACAAAAAATTTTTTCATATGGAAAACCTATAAGGTTATTCAGAGATGCAAAGCAGCATAATGTTTAGCATTTACAATTGATTATACACCTTTGGGGAATAATAACAATTAAAATATGTTGCTATTTAAGAAAGTTATTGTAATATATTATAAAATATTAACGGCCAACTTAGTTGTTAGATAAAAATTAAATACTACAAGTCAGGTATGATAAAATGCTTAAACTAAAAGGCCAATTTATTATATTATTTTTGATTTCTTCATCAATCCTTTTTTTAAGCTTTCCGTCCCAGGTTCTATCCCAGACTAAAGACCAAAATACCGGGCCCCAAAAAACAGAGCAAACTTCACCCTTAGTCCAAAGTATAGATACTCCGGTTCCAGGGAAAAAATTAGATAAGCCTGGAGAAAAAATAGGAGCGGGAATTGAAAAATTTGGAGAAAAGGCCTCGTCACATATTGGTGAATGGATAAATACAAGGGCTTTTGCCGGCATAACATGGCTAAAGCTTGGAGTTTGTCTTTTTTTGCTGTTTATTGTGGTCATTGTCGAACGACTGCTTAAATCCATAATTCAGAAAAAGGAGCGGAGCATACCCGCTGATGAAGAAAAAATGTCCTGGACAAAATTTCTTCTCTCAGCAATTGAAAAACCACTTTCACTAATCATTTGGATTTATGGTGTCTATATAGCACTATATCCTCTTTTAGTTCATTTTAAAGCTCCGGATGGCACCAATCTTGTTCATATTATAGCGCAAAGAATTGCCAGTATGGGCGGAATAATTGCAATTATCTGGTTTGCCTTCCGTTTAGTTCAAATCGTTGATGTAAAGCTGAAGAAATGGGCTGGTTTCACTGAAAGCACTATCGATGATATGTTTGTTCCTCTTGTAGGGAAAACATTAAGAATATTTATCATAATCATCGGTGGTATGATAATTATTCCAAACCTTACAGGCCTTCAACTGGGGCCATTAATTGCTTCACTTGGAATAGGTGGTTTAGCTGTAGCTCTGGCAGCCAAAGAATCTATTGCCAACTTTTTTGGAACCCTTACTATTCTATTTGACAAGCCTTTTCAGGTTGGAGAACGAATAGTTATTGACAACTACGACGGTACCGTTGAATCCGTGGGTTTCAGGAGTACGCGCATCAGGACATTGACCGGCCATCTGGTAAGCATTCCAAACGAAAAAGTCGTTAATTCAACACTTGAAAATATAGGACGAAGGCCCCATATCAGATGGCTCACGAATATCACCATAACTTATGATACGCCACCGGATAAAGTTGAAAAAGCAGTAAAAATCATAGAGGATATTCTTGATAACCATGAGGGGATGAACAACGATTTTCCACCAAGGGTATATTTCAACAATTTCAATGATTGCAGCCTGAATATTATGGTTGTTGCATGGTATCATCCTCCCGACTACTGGGATTGCCAGGTATGGATACAGAAAACATGTATTGAAGTTATGAGGGCGTTTGAAAAAGAAGGGATAGAGTTCGCTTTTCCAACCCAGACCGTTTATCTTGCAAACGACGAAAAACGCCAGCTTAAACTTCAATTATTATCAGGTGAAAACATACAGAAAGTATAGTTGTGTAATATTATAAAGTTACCTGTATATTATATTAATCTTGCCATATATTTTAAATATTTTCGGATCATCTCCAAATTAGTTGTAGCTAATTAAGACAAAACAAGGGGTTATCGCTTCCGCTTCACTTTAAAAATTTATTTATGATTTTTAATGCCCCGTCCGCTTGCGGCGGGGCGTTTCACGTCTTAACAAGGAGCCACCGCATGAAAATATTTACATCAGGGTCCCTGGCTTATGACCATATAATGGATTTCCCTGGAAAATTTGAGGATCATATATTACCTGAGAAAATACATATTATAAATGTATGTTTTACGGTTAACGGCCTTACCGATAAATTTGGAGGCACGGCAGGAAATATTGCTTACAGTCTTTCCCTGTTAGAAGAGAAACCGCTAATCCTGGCAACTGCCGGTAAAGATTTTGACAGCTATGAAACCTGGCTGCATCGACATAACCTTTCAACCGCAGGAATTAGGAAAATTCAGGAAGAATTCACTGCAGGCGCTTATATTACAACGGACAAATCAGACAACCAGATTACAGGCTTTAACCCTGGAGCAATGAAATATCCCTCACTCTATAATTTTGACGGAATTGGGCAGGAAAAGGCGATTGCAATTATAGCTCCCGGCAACATTGAAGACATGATAAGCTACAGCCGCATTTACAAGAAATACAGCGTACCGTATATCTTTGACCCTGGCCAGACTATTCCCGCATTGTCAGGCGACCAGATGGCAGATATGATTACCGGCTCCGAAATGTTGATATCAAATGACTATGAGCTGGAACTGATAAAGAAAGCTACTAAACTTGAAAGTTCAGATCTCCTTAAAATGACAAAGTGTATTATTACAACCCTGGGCGAAAACGGCTCAATAGTCTATTTTCAGGACCGGGAAACAAAAATACCATCGGCAAAAGCAAATATTTTATCTGACCCGACAGGTGCGGGCGATGCCTACCGTGCAGGAATGATTAAGGGTATGGTAACCGGAAAAGACATGATAACTTCCGCACAGATGGGAGCAACATGTGCCAGTTTTTCGGTCGAGCACCACGGCACACAGGAACATAAGTTCACACAGGAAGATTTCTGGAACCGTTATAAAACCAACTTTTTACTTAGCCATCTGCAGTTAAATTCGTGACTTTTTACGAGTTCATCACTTTTAATTCTTTATAATCCTCTGTGCCTTTGTGCCTGAACTACTACCAAAAATCGCTCAATTTAGATTGCAGGTAATCTTACAACAAATTTTGTTCCCTGTTTGTCAGAACCTTCAACCATTATGGCGCCACCGTGTTTCTGTATAATTTCGTGGCAAATGTATAGCCCAAGACCTGTTCCCTTGCCGACCTCTTTTGTAGTAAAAAACGGCTTAAAGATATCCTGTCGATGAGATTTTGAAATGCCCGGGCCGTTATCTTCGCACTCAAAGACAACCTGCTTTGTATCATTATCAAAGCGGGTTGCAATCGATATTAATCCTTTTCCCCCTTCAACAGCCTGAATCCCATTTTTAATAATATTCATTGCCACCTGCCCTAAGTTGGCGAAATTTCCCTGAATATCCGGCAAATTCCGGTCGTAGTTTTCAACTATTTCTATATCGCGTCCCTTATACTGATTATATAGTATCCTTAAAGCATCCTGTATTACCAGATTTAGATTAACAGCCTCCTCGTATGTTTGAGTCTGCCTGGAAAGCCCCAGAAGGCTTGCAACTATAGACCTTGCTCTGCCCAGCTCTTTGTCAGCAAACCTGAGATCATCTATAATGTCCTCCTGTTCCAAAACCGCAGCGTTATCACATTGAGACAGATCCTCTATCGTGGATTGTATAAGGCTTGTAACACTTGCAAGCGGGTTGTTCAGCTCATGGGCGGTCCCTGCCACCAGTTGTCCGATTGAGGCAAGGCTTTCAGAACGTATCAATTGTTCCTGAGTCCGTTCTTTTTCAGACAGAGCCTCTTGAAGATCCAATGTCCTTTCTTTAACCTTTTTTTCAAGGTTTTTGTTAAGATCATCAATCAGTTTGTAAGAGCGCGCATTTTCAACCGCCAGAGCGCACTGGCTGGCAAGTGTTTCAAAAAGATCCATGTCTTCAGGTGTAAAAAGATCGCCGGAAAGCTTTTCACCAAGCACAATAAAACCGTTTAATCTTTTTTCAAAAATCATTGGAAGAATTATCTGGGCATATAGCCTGTCCATATCTGAAAGCACATCCAGGATATCGGGTTCGCCTGATATCTGTATAAGTTTTTTCCTTATAATCGGCTGTTTTTTCTTTTTAATATATTGAATAATGGATTCACTACCGGTCATTGATATAGAACTTACAAAATTACAATATTTCCCCCGAGCCGCAAAATATTCGCAACCGGATTCGGATAAACCGCATAAAAACAGGCTGCAGTAGTCAACCTTCATTACATTTACAACAGTATCCATAAGAAGTTTGGCAATTTCATCAAGATTAAGAACAGAGGCTATCATTCGGCTTACATCTTTGATGGTTTTTTGATAATCATACTTCCCTTTTGAGAAGATGTTATCTATCACCCCCTGAATTTTTGCTTTTAGAGGCCCAATTGCAAAAACAATTAGAAGAAAAAAGAGCAGATGGAAAAATATTGAATCGGAAAAGTCAAAATCCGTAAAAAGCCTGTTTGCGAAAAGGATAATAAGGGCATACATGCAGGTAAGCAGCGCTGTTATCAGCGAGTAAACCAGGCTCTTTTTGATAAGTATCCCCATGTCGAGCAGATCATGCTTAAAAAGGCCTGTTGCGAAAACAACAAGAGGAATAAAGCTGAAGCAGCCCGGAGGATATACTGAATATCCTAAAATCGGAAGAACGTTCAGCCCGTTCATAAGCCCCATAATTCCAAATCCTGCAAAAACATATTTCAACCTGTTTTTTTGGATGCTGCTTTTTTCATTGCGAATTGCCTGAAAAATAAGTGTAAGGATAATGATGGTTACGCACAAAGCTCCGATCCCGAAAAGAGGATAAAGGACGCCCCCTTTTGCAAAAAAACCGAATGAATGTTTTTGCATGGACTCGATATAAAGAGACGTGGGAATAAACCACATAAGGATAAAGGCAAAGGCATATGATAGTCTGACAAGCCAGATTTTACCGGAAATGTTAAGGTATGAGTGAAAAAAGTGGATATATACGGGGAAGCTGTAAATTATAAAAAAATGATCTATACGGCTGATTGTCAGCGCCAGGCCGGGGGATTTCACGTTAAATGCAAACAATATGTCTATGTAAAGAAAAGAACCGAGTATGCAGGTAATAAAAAACAGGATATTTATTTTTGTCCTGCGTCCACGTATAATGGTTAAAAGAGCAAGCCCTAAAAAGCAGCACAATGTCAGGAATGGCGGGATGTTAATAAGTAAGTTCATTTGTTGCTTTGTTTGTCTAATGGCCGGCTTACGGCTTTATCAAGCATTTCATGCGCATGGTCAAGGGTGGCTCTGGTGATTTCCACTCCGCCTAACATTCTGGCTATTTCTTTGACCCGTTCCTTGTCATCAAGCGGTGTTATGCCGGTTATAGTTCTTCCGAGAGATACCTGTTTTGAAATCCTGAAATGATAGTCCCCGAATTTTGCAATCTGCGGCAAGTGGGTTATGCAGATTACCTGATGATAACGTGCAAGGGAAGACAGTTTTTTCCCCACGACCTCGGCCACGCCTCCCCCTATCCCGGCATCAACCTCGTCAAAAACAATGGTTTCAACCGATTCCGTCTTGGCCAGAATGGCTTTTAAGGCAAGCACCACCCTTGAAAGTTCGCCTCCGGATACAATGCTTGAAAGCGGCTTTAAAACCTCGCCGACATTCGGCGCTATCATGAATATAGCCCTGTCGATTCCGGTTTCACTTATAGCTTTATTATCACAGGTAAGATATGAATTAATACTTTCCCCTGTTGGGCCATTAATTGGGGGTATTGATTGAAGTGATATTTTAAATTTTGTTTGAGACATCTCAAGCGTGGACAGCTCCTTTTCCACCTTTTTAGCCAGGATATCGGCTGACTGTTTTCTTTTTTTTGAAAGATTCTCCGCAGAGCCTGCTAATTTGGCGTGCAAAGTATCCAGCCTTGCTTCTGTCTCGGCTATGTTTTCAGATAGATTTGCTATTTTTGAAAGCTCTTGATCTATTGACTCAAGATACGCAAAAATTGCCTCAAGTGATCCTCCGTATTTTCTCTTTAACTTATGAAGGGTGTCAAGACGCTCTTCAACCTCCTCAAGAAGCCCTTGATCCATCTCTACGTTTTTTTGGTAATCTCTAAGCCCTTCAGCAATATCCTCCAGGTTGAATATTGATTTAGCCAGCCCTTCCACATGCAGACTAAGCGCGGGATCGATCAGGCTCGCCTTTTCAAGCCTCTTTTTTACCTCTACAATGCGTTCTACTATTGCCCCCTGTGCGCTGTAAAGCTCTTCAATGCTGCCATTAACTGCCTGATAAAGGGCCTCCCTGTTTTTAAGCCGGATTCTTTTCTGCTCCAGAGCCTTATCTTCACCAGGACTGATAGAGGCGTCAATTATCTCTTTTTTCTGGAATTCAAGCAGCCTGATATGTTCATCCTGCTGATCGCCGGCAGCTTTCAGTTCCTGCAGCATCTTTATCATTTGTACTATTTCATGATAATACCTGTAAACCTCTGCTCGCTGAGGCATCAAGTCGCCGAACTGGTCGAGTATTAAAAGATGCTGTTCCTCTTTTAAAAGCCCTTGATGAGCATGTTGGCCTGATATGCTGGCTAAGTTTTCTGTTATTGAATTCAGCATCTGTATGGTGGAAAGGCAGCCGTTTATATATATTCTGTGCCTGGCTTTGCGGGAAATAATTCTTCTGATTACAAGTTCTTCAGATTCATCAAAACCTTTCTCTTTCATGATTTGGGCGAGCCTGCTTCCAGGTGTAATTTGAAACAATGCTTCAAGCTCCGCCGCCTCACATCCTGTGCGGATTAATCTTGGCGTTGCCTTGCTGCCAAGCAGCAGATTTACCGCGTTTATTATAACAGACTTGCCCGCACCTGTTTCACCGCTTAATATGCTAAGTCCATCTGAAAAACTTATATTAAGCTTATCTATTATAGTAAAATTTTTTATGGAAAGCTCTCGAAGCATAAAACAAGATATGCTCTAGGCATACATCCTTTGCTGTTCCCCTGCCTGTGCGTGCGAACACGCACAGGCAAACTGAATACTGACCCCTGATTGAGCTTTGGCTCAATCAGAATATAACATTGCATAACCATTTTTATTTGTAAAGATTATACTCTTATCCGGCATTAAGAGCTTTTACAAAAAATCCTTTACACAAAAAAACAGTGCTGATATATAATAATACCAGGCAACTAAACTGCCTCGCAAGTTATCTAAAATTCAGAAGAAATACAATGCATAAATTATTAACCGACCAGTCATGCCTAACAATTGAAGATTCCCTGTATTTCCCGCAGCTTGTCGGAGCAAAGCGGAGATCCCGTCCCAGCGGTACTGCGGGGAGTTTCAAACAAGCCTTGCACCTGGTTGAGAAAGTCTGTAATGTAAAAAATACCGGCTTTTGCCGATCAAAACGTAAGTAGCCTTTTTAAATTTTTTTACTCATTTAGAGCAATAAGTTAAAAATGTTGTTTTTTCATTTCAAAAAATTACTTTCCGTTGTAGCATTCTTGTTGTTTGGAAGCATTGCAGTTGTCTTATGGCAGAATCAAAACAGCCACAGGCATGAACTGATTCTCAGGCATACGGAAACCTCTGCGCAGCAGATACGGATTCGTGCAGAAGAGCTGATAAACACCAGCATGGCCTCCCTCGAACTCCTGGCCGAGAGATGGGTCGAAAGGAGGCCGCCCGATTTCAGCCAAAAGCGTTTTCTTCAATTTGCCGATGCCTTTTATAACCATTTCCCAGGATTTACCGGAATAAACCTTATCGATCCTGAGGGTATTATTCAATGGGTCTTTCCTGAAAAGGAAAATGCGGTTTTAAAGGGCAGGGTTGTTTACTCCGGTTACCGGAACGCATTTGAAAAGGCCGGGCAAAACCATGAATACTCTCTTACGCCTTGCATCGAGCTTTATCAGGGCGGAATCGGCTTTGAAGCATTCCTGCCATTGATCTATGACGGCAGGATTCAAGGGTATCTGAACGGGGTTTTTCAGGTTAAGAAGATCATGGATCTTTGTCTGGCCAAAAATATTTTTAATGATTTTTGGATAAGGCTCCATGAAGACGGACAGTTGATTTACACAAATTTGGAGCAAAGGGGAATAAGCTCTAAAGATAAGAGACCGCGTGTGCTTCAAGAGATCCATTTTTCCGGAAAGATGTGGCAACTGGAGCTTGAACCCAAAGCAGCCGATTACAAATCATTAGGTATCCGGAATCTTCCGCTCCTGATTTTTGGCATTGTTATTTCAGCGGTTCTCTCCTTTCTGCTTTATCGCCTCTTACGGCGGATAGAAATGTACAGAGAGGCAATAGACAATGCTGTTTATGAAGTCAGCCAACGAAATCTTGTCGAAGATGAGCTGCGGGAGAATGAAAAGAGGTTAAAAGAGCTTCTTGCTGAAATCGCCGCCAAAAATAAAGAGCTTGGGACCTTTGTATATATGGTTTCTCATGATCTGAAGACCCCTATTGTTACTATTGAGGGTTTTATCGGCGCCATGCGAGAAGATTTTGGGGATCAGATATCTGAGGGCCAGGAAGAGTATCTCAGGTATATGAGTGATGCAGCCCTGAAGATGGACTCTCTGATCAATGATCTGCTGGAACTTTCCCGTATCGGTCGCATGACAGAGCAAAAGAGCAGGTTCTCTTTTGCCGATGTTGTAGAAAAGGTCTTGAACCCGCTTCGACCACGGATTAAGGCAAGTGGTATTGAGGTGAACATTCAGGGAGATATTCCGAATATCTATGGTGAAAAAAAGCGTTTTATGCAGGTTGTTGAAAATCTATTGGTCAATGCTGTTAAATATATCGGGAAAGAGAACCCCGGCCCTCGTATTGATGTCGGAGTTTATGGTCACGAGGGGCAAAACGTGTTTTTTGTCCGCGATAACGGCATTGGTATTGAGGAGATGTACTTTGAAAAAATTTTTCAGGTTTTTCAGCGGCTGCCGTCTGCAAAAAAGGCAGGAGAGGGAACCGGCATTGGCCTTGCCATTGTAAAGAGGATTGTAGAACATCACGGTGGGAGTGTCTGGGTTACATCAACGCCGGGAGAGGGGAGCACCTTTTTCTTTACCATTAATGATAAGGAGTCTTAAACATGAAGTATCAACCTTCAAACATCCTGCTTGTAGAAGACGAGAAAGCTCACGCACAACTGACAAAACGGGCAATCCGAAAGGCCGGCAATGCAAACCGGATTGATGCTGCATGCGACGGAGAAGAGGCGCTTGATTATCTCTTCAACAAAGGAAAATATGCTGATAAGTCTAAGTACCCATGCCCAGGCTTGATCCTGATGGACATCAAACTGCCGGGCATTGATGGAATAGATGTTTTGAAAAAGATCAAACAGGATCCAAGTCTGAGGAAGATTCCCGTGATCATGCTCACCACGTCGGAACGGGAAGAAGATATTGCCCGGTCTTATGATTATCATGCCAACAGCTACCTGACCAAGCCGGTAGGATTCAAGGAGTTTGAGGAAAAAATCAGGCAGATCGATTTTTACTGGATGATTCTCAACCAACCCCCTGTGTTGGAAGAGTAAAGAGGTTAACGGGCTCACGCTTATGGAAACATTAAGGCTTGTAATAATCGAGGACGAAGAGGCGCATTTCAGCCTCATGAAACGGTCGATTGCCAATAACCTGCCGAATGTATCAGTGTATCATTTCCCGGAGGCCGGCGCCTGTCTTGAAAAACTTGATGAGATAATGCCTGATATAATTATCAGCGATTATCTTATGCCGGGCATGAACGGAATCGAGTTTCTGGAAGCTTTGAATCGCAGCAATAAACAAATCCCCGTCATAATAACCACAGGTCAGGGCGATGAGGATATTGCCGTACAGGCCATGAAACTTGGAGCATGGGATTATCTGGTAAAGTCCGCTGATTTCTTTACCCTGCTCCCAAGTGTTATTAAAAAGGTTGTTCGCGAATTCAAGCTTAAGGAATCGCTGCTCAAATCTGAAAGACGATTCCAGGACCTGGCTGAGAGAACACCAAATTGGATATGGGAAATGGACGCACAGGGCAGATACACCTATTCCAACCCCGTAGTTCAATACATTTTAGGATATCGTCCTGATGAGGTAATCGGCAGGCACTTTTATGATTTCTTTTTTGAAAAAGAGAGGGAGGCCTTAAGGCATAATGCCTCTCAAGTCATGGCCAAAAGAAGACCTTTTTCCGCCTTTGAAAATAGACTTATGCACAGAGATGGGTATGAAGTCATTATGGAAACCAGCGGCGTTCCATTCTTCGACAAAACAGGAAACCTTTCAGGCTATCGTGGTATTGATAGGGACATTAGTGAGCGCAAGCGGGCTGAAGAACGTGTCCGTAGCCTTTCGCAACAACTGATGAGAACGCAGGAAATCGAGCGGCAACGCCTTTCTGCTGACCTCCATGACCATCTGGCCCAGGAACTCTCTACCTTAAAAATCAGCCTTGACACCCTTTTTGATAACAGACAAGAGGCTTCGGTCGAAACAAGGCAGGTGGTTTCCGATTTGTCCAAAATAGTACACGGAATCATTATGAATGTGCGGGAAATGGCTTATGGCCTGCGTCCTGTTGGACTTAATCACCTTGGGCTGATTCAGACCATTGCTCAATATTGCGAAGATTTCTCAACTAAAAACGCAACAAAGGTTGACTTTTTTTCAGCCGGCGTAGATGAATCAAAACTGGATATTGATACAAAGATCATGCTGTTCCGTCTGGTTCAGGAGGGCCTTAACAACATCAAAAAACACGCCTGTGCCGACAGCGCCGTTATCAGACTGGTCAAGTCCTTTCCTGACATTATTCTTCGCATGGAAGACAACGGCAAGGGATTTGACGTTAAAAAGCAACTGGCTGATATATTTGATGAAAAACAGATGGGTCTCCGGATCATGGAAGAAAGGGTAGGCTTTCTTAATGGAAAAATCAAAATCGAGTCCCGCCTGATGCAGGGCGCGAAAATTCTGATAAAGATACCTTGCATGGAGAAAGAGATTGAATAAAAAGAAAACCGTCTTGATTGTTGATGATCATCCTCTTTTCAGAGAGGGCCTTAAGTCAATTCTGGCAAACTGCTCCGGGTTTGAGGTGATCGGAGAAGCTGAAAACGGTCATGAAGGGATCAGAAAGGCGGAGAAATTAAGACCCGACCTGGTAGTAATGGATCTCTCTTTGCCGGATCAAAGCGGCATCGACGTTACCCGCAAGATAAGGAGCATTCTGCCTGAGATACACATTATGATACTGAGTATGCATTCCAAGATTGATTATATTACCGAGGCATTTCGAGCCGGGGCAACCGGATACGTGGTCAAGGAATCAGCTTCAGAAAGGCTTGTCGAGTGCCTGAAGGCCATATCAAAAGGTGAGTATTTTTTAGACACCTCCATTTCTCATAAGGTAGTCAAAAGCCTTATGGAGTCGGATAAAAAAGAAGCAAAGATCACGGATGCCGGCTACAATACACTGACTCCCCGCGAGCAGCAGGTCATGCGTCTGCTTGCCGATGGACGTTCCGCCAAAGATATCGCCAAAGAGCTTTTTATCAGCCCCAAGACCGTTGAAAATCACAGAACAAACATCATGAATAAGCTTGACCTTCACAGCACCATGGAACTGGTCCGGTGTGCGGCAAGGCTTGGTCTGATCGACGTGGACATCTGGAAAGGCTAGGACAAATTCCCCCCCTCCCGGGTATTCCCCTCATAAAAATGAGCCCCTCCCTCTATTTACAAACCAGATTCAATCGAGTAGCTAAATAGTCAGATCGTAGGCCACTCGACCGATTCTCTACTCAACCAATTGTAAGCGAAGCGAACCAATGAAAAAGAATTTTCTGAACATAACAGAGTTGATCAGAAGTCTTCAGCGCACTGAAGGAAATTTTGATTGTTTCCTCAGGGCACAGGAGTTTTGTGACCGGTTGGACTGCGCATGGCGCCGGTACTGCCTTAAAACGCAACAACCGGTTTTATTTGAGAAAGAGGAATAGGATGAGAAAGGGAAATATTCCATAAAAACCTTGAACCCTTAAACAAGCAGTCTATTCCAGTCTTGTTTACAGGAAAAGAGGCGCCGCAACTGGTTCCGGAAAACAACAGATTTTTTCGGGTTATGGAGGTAGAAGGCAATGATACAAACAGCATTAAGTACAATAGAAAAGGATTTATCGCTATTTTACGACCATAAGAGCTATGATTTATCGCTATTTTACGACAATGAGAGCTATATAGATTGCTGCCTCGAACTTGCACAGGATAAGCTGTCTTCTTATGACACCATTGCCGGCATCAAAAATCATGAAGCAGACATCAATATCTATAAAAACATGGATTTTTTGGAGAAACCAAAGAATATCAGTATACTGGATGAAAATTGCCTGACAAATTCGGATTATGTTAGAGCGTATAAATGCATTCTTGAAGGCAGATTGTTTTCAGAACATGCTGCTGCGGGTGAGGCAACACGGCTTGGCCTTGGCACTAAATACTTGATCAATATTGCCGAAGAACTGTCTTATGAGAAAATTGCGAAAATCATGACCAGAGAAAGAGATTTTGCTGTTCTGCCGGAAGAGGTTTTGAAAAAAGCCGGCTGCCGTCCGGAAAAATTATTGCCGCTATCCCTTGGCACAAGACATATGCTGCAGTTTTCATTTGATATTTATAAACTTGCGAAAACTTATGGATATGATCCAAAAAAAGTTCTTTTAAAGCAAAAAATGCTTGTTGTGCTTAATGAAGCTACTATCGACAGGATTATCATGGAGTTTATGCTCAATAGCTTCTTCGGTTTTAAGAGGGAAAATGTGTTGTTCATGGCCCAGAAAAAATACCACGGCATAAATCTGGTTGATGGAGAGTTTGTTTATGATAAGAATGCGCCTGAACGTCTCCACAATCATGGCCAGATGGTTATACAGCAAACAATGGATGACCAGATTTTCAGAGTTGATAAGAAAGGTCGCAGGACATATCTTACAAGCTGGGAATTCGGAGAAACCTTAAAAGAAATGGACGACAAGATCTCCTATAATATAGATGACATGGGATATCTAACAGGCTCAATTGATTATGAAAGCCTGGCTTTTGCATTAAAAAAAGCCAGAGACGGCTGCAGAATGATAATGGAAGTCGTCAGCAACGATCCGGAAAATCCTCAAAAAGGCGGGATGGCGGCTTTTGATGGTCTCCTTGGAAGAAATGTGATGATCGAGGCTTTTCAGCTCAAAGGCATAAAAAATCATGAAATAAAATATCTTAACAAGAACTTTAACCATTATCCGGAGCCTTATGAGTCATGGTCGATATTAAAGGAATATGGCTTAAACATGCCTGTATCCGTTAAGAATGGCTATCTCTATTTCCAGCCTGTCCAGGGTGACATTAATTTCCTTGTAAATACTGAATTTTTCAGGAGAAAAGTATTGAAACCCATAAAAGCATGGAAGTCTCCCGCAACAACACCTATTGCGATTAAGAATATGCGCTTGCAGGATAGACAGAAAGGCTTTAAGGGATATGCTGAATTTTTTCTGGACGACAAGCTTTTCTATCCCGTACTTTTTTCGGCTTGATCAAATGGGGTGAAAATTCATAAATCATATCTTTCTTTTGTGCCTTTGTGCCTTTGTTTTTACCAAAAAAAGAGGTTTAAGATGAAGAAAATAATGATCAAAACAGATTGCCCTGAAGCTTATAATGTGTTAATTAAAAACATGAGGATGCTGTTTCCGAGGTGTGAAATACAGATACTGTCGGCGGGAATTAAAAACTTTAAAGATGCTTCAACGGCTTTGGAACTTTCGACTGCGAATAAACAAACAAGTCTTTGACAAAAAGCCCGGTATGATTCTTTAGTTGTTGAGCAAAGCACATGGGAGGCTACATATCCAATATGTGCTTTAAAAGGGTGGTTCTTTCGCTTCTTGTTACAGCGCTGTATTGAACCGCCCTTTTCTTTTTATCTCCTTAAACATCTTAAACAAAAGAAAGGAAGATTGCCATGATAAAACAACTTTCCTTTACCAGGCATGAGCACAAAATCCTTCCAAACTTCAGGCAGATGATCAGCAAGGCAGAATCTACCGAGGATGTGAAAAAGTTTTTCGTCTATACTGCCATCGAACTGTTTGGAAATATTTTTGAAGGAAAAATGGATTTTGAGTATGAGGATATCGCTCTTATGCCGGATAGCGACCATCATTACAAAGTAAGCAAGAGGCTTCTTTCTTTGGAAGATTTTAATTCTGCCTGGAATAATTCCGACCTGCCGGTCATAATTGACCACTTGGCAGAATCGGCTATACACCGGTACAAACACCTTCAAAAACATCCAGAAAAAACCGATGCCAAGATCAAGTTCCCATGAATAATTCAGACCGGATCATACAGAATCCTGCGCCTGGAACACGTGTTCTTCTGTTTCAAGGCGATACAAAGAAATTTACCCTTTTGCTGCCTCGTAAACAAGAGGGGAGCGCATGGCTTCGTACCAACATCGGACATGCCGGAATCGCCAGGCAGGAAATATTCAGGGAGGTGCTTAATGATGAACCTCCGCTGGGACGGGACTGGTTCGACATTCCCATGTCCAGTGTTGATGACCGGCGCTTTCAGGTCACCCTCCCTGTTTGTGAAACAGGATATTTTGAAGCCAAATGTTTTTTCTTGAAAAAAGGTGAAGTTGACCCGATATGGCCGGATGGGCCTAACACGGCTATAAACGTTGAGCCGGCAGACACCTGTTGTTCAAACATAATCTACAATACATTCGTGCGGCAGTTCAGCCCGTATAAAGGCGGCCGCCTTCTTGATCCGGCTGAAAAGGACCGGATCATGGCCCTTGACAGGGCTGGTTATGCAGTAATCCCGCCATCCGGAACATTTCGCGAACTTATCAAAGAGCTCGATTTTATTGTGGGGGAACTGGGGTGCAGAATTCTTCAATTGCTTCCGGTCCATCCCACGCCAACCACTTACGCTCGCATGGGACGTTTTGGAAGCCCGTATGCGGCATTAAATTTTACCTCGGTTGATCCGGCTATGGCTGAATTCGATTCACGGGCAACTCCCCTGGAGCAGTTCATCGAGCTGGTAGACGCAATCCATGAACGGAATGCCAGGGTTTTTATCGATATCGCAATCAACCATACGGGCTGGGCAGCCGAACTCCACGATACCCACCCGGAATGGCTTGTCCGGGACCAGGACGGACATATTAAGGTTCCCGGAGCATGGGGGGTAATATGGGCGGATCTGACAAATCTCGATTTCACCAACAAAGACCTGTGGCAGTATGTGGCAGATATCTTTCTCACATGGTGTCGACGGGATGTGGATGGTTTTCGCTGTGATGCAGGATACATGATTCCTGTCCATGTTTGGAAATACATTATTGCCAGGGTCCGGGACCAGTATCCTGATACGGTTTTTCTCCTCGAAGGGCTTGGCGGAAAAATTTCCGTGACCAGGGAGCTTTTAAACAAGGCCGATTTTAACTGGGCTTACTCGGAACTCTTTCAAAATTATGACCGAAACCAGATTGAAAGCTATCTTCCGGGAGCTATTGAAATCTCTCAAAATGAAGGAATCATGGTCCATTTTGCGGAAACTCATGACAACAATCGCCTGGCTGCCCGCTCAAAGACCTTTGCCAGGATGCGTACCGCTCTGTGCGCTCTTTGTTCCAGCAATGGGGCCTTTGGTTTCGCCAATGGGGTGGAATGGTACGCAACGGAAAAGATCAATGTTCACGAAGCCCCTTCTCTTAACTGGGGGGCGGCAAATAACCAGGTTAATCATATACGCAGGCTCAACACTCTGCTCAAGCTCCATCCTGCTTTTCATGACCGGACCGAACTGAAACTTATGCAGCAGGGCGAGGAAAACCATATTGTTCTGCTGCGGCACCATATACCTTCCGGAAAGAAGCTTCTAATTGTGGTGAACCTTGATGATGAGAACCAGACCCGCGGGTCATGGAATCAGGAACAGGTGGGAATGCGAGGACCGGTGTTTACGGACCTTCTTGCGGAAAAGGAAGTAGTTGTCATCGAGTCCGGAAGGCAACAGACTTATCTCCTTGATCCCGGCCAGGTTCTCTGCCTTACTTCCGATCAAAGCGATATCGATCTCATTCAAAACAGGGATGATTTGAAGTTCGGGCTTTTGGATCGAATTAAAAAACAGCGCCTGCGCGCAAACGCCCTTGATGTGTTTCAATACTACAACGCCGCCGGTGATCTTGGGGAGTTTGATCCTGATTCTGCCGCGCTGCAATTAGCTGAAGATCCTGTTGAGTACTGCCGAAAGCTCAATCCTTTCAGCATGGAGCCCCGTGTGATAACCTGGCAATGGCCCAGTGACTTGAAGCGTGAAGTAATGGTGCCCCCGGATCATTTTCTTCTGATACGCGCCAGCTATCATTTCCGCGCCAAAATTATGAACAAAGACCGGTTCATGGCATATAAAGAAAGTTTGCCCTGCATTGACGGGTCGTTTTTTGCGCTTTTTCCCCCGCTCCAGCCTCCGGCGGTTCATCGCTCTCATACCCTGAAATTATCGGTTTACACACCGGAAGGCTGTGAACATGTTGATGCGCCTCTTTTTTTTCTGTCCAATGCAAAAGATGCAAAAGTGAAAAGAATCTTTCACCGATCGGAATTGTTGCATCACCCCCTCTCGCTGCTTGGAACAAACGGCCGTGGAGGTATGCTGCGGGCCAATGTTTTGTGGGGAAAATTAGGGAGCCGGTACGATGCCCTGCTTGCCGCAAACCTGAATCCTGAATTTCCGGAAGACAGATGGATCATGTTTGCACGATGTCGGGCATGGCTCGTGTTTCAGGGCTATTCTCAGGAAATCTGCTTTGATTGTTTTGATCGTTTTTGCTTTGACTACAATTCCCGTGGATTCTGGCTATACCATATCCCTGCCGGACAGGGAGAGTATGTATCGCTCAGCATAGGAATCGAGATGACAGATGATCAGAATGCTGTTCAATTAGTCTTTTTTCGCAACAAAGCCAAAGGCCAAGCCAGGATGCTGGCCGACTGCCAGCAGGTTCAAATCATTCTCCGGCCCGACATTGAAGATCGCAATTTTCACGAAACCACAAAGGCATATCTGGGACATGAACATTTATGGCCGCAATTTGTGACGGCTAATTCTCGTGGTTTTAGCTTTGTGCCAAAACCGGAACGTCAACTTCAGATTAAGATTTCAAAGGGCTCTTTTGTGTTGGAGCCTGAATGGCATTACATGGTGCATCGCTATATGGATGCCGAAAGGAACCTTGATCCTGATTCGGATCTCTTCAGCCCCGGTTATTTTTCCTGCTTTCTGGCCGGAGGTAAGGCTGTAAAATTGACAGCCAGCGTCATGGGCTCGCTGGAGCAAGTGCCCTTACAGCATGGTTCTCTGAATAGTTCTTTTGGCCGGCAGATAAAATCTTTTGCTTTTAAGGACAAATTTTCATATAAACCGGGTGAAGCACTTAAACAGGCGCTTGATCACTACGTGGTGAAAAGAGGAGCCTTAAATACCGTGATTGCCGGATATCCCTGGTTTCTTGATTGGGGGCGGGATGCACTGATTTTTGCCCGTGGTTTGATTGCAGCAGGAAGGACGAAAGACGCGCGGGCTATCTTAAAACAGTTCGGGCAGTTTGAAATAGACGGAACTCTTCCGAATATGATACTGGGCAGGGACCCTGCAAATCGTGACACATCTGATGCGCCACTCTGGTTTTTCGTAGCATGCTCTGATCTGGTCGAAGCCGAAGCAAACAAAGACTTTCTGGAAGAAAAATGCGGCAGCCGGACAGTGCGCCAGGTTCTTCTTTCTATTGGACGCTCCATGATTGCAGGCACTCCAAATAATATCCGGATGGATCCTGAATCAGGCCTGATTTTCAGCCCGGTTCATTTTACCTGGATGGACACCAAACACCCTGCGTGCAGTCCACGCGAAGGGTATCCTGTCGAAATTCAGGCGCTCTGGTTTTTTGCTCTTTCCTTTTTAGCAAATATCGATCATAAAGAGGCTGGAAACAAATGGAAAAATATGGCCGGCCTGGTTCGATCGTCGATCCTTAACCTCTTTTTGATCAAGAAAGATGGATATTTGTCGGACTGTCTCCATGCTGGTTCAGGCAAACCAGCCGGGCTGGCTGATCAGGATGATGCTCTGCGGCCAAATCAGCTTTTAGCAATTACACTGGGAGCTGTTTCCGACACAACAGTCTGCCGCAATATCCTGGCGGCCTGCGAAGAGCTTCTGGTGCCCGGCGCCATTCGGAGTCTTGCAGATAGACCGGTTAGTCGTCCAATAACGATTATGCATAACGGAAAAGCGATTAATGACCCGCACCATCCCTATCAGGGAAAATATTTGGGAGATGAGGACACGAAACGGAAGCCTGCGTACCACAACGGCACTGCCTGGACATGGCTCTTCCCCACGTTTTGCGAGGCATGGGTCAAGACATACGGAAAGAATGCAAAAGAAACCGCCCTGGCATGGCTTAGCAGCAGTACCAGGCTTATGGATCAGGGGTGCGCAGGCCACGTGCCTGAAATTCTGGACGGCGATTTTCCTCACAAGCAAAGGGGCTGTGACGCACAGGCTTGGGGGGCAAGCGAACTCCTGAGGGTATGGGAGCAAATCAGTATGATAACAAAGTGTGAAGTGAGTAAAACCGGTTACAAGTGACTCCCGCCCCGGCGGGATTAAATGAATAAAAGAAAGTTATTATTTTAAAAAATATTGAATATTATATAGAGGATATATAAAATGGAGCACTTGCAAACCTTTCAGGTATTTCCAAACATCCCTGAGAAGCTTTCTTTTCTCGAAGAGCTCTCCAGAAATTTGTGGTGGTCATGGAAACAGGATGCTATAGGGCTCTTTCGCCGGATTGATTCAAAGCTCTGGGAAGAGTCTAAACAGAATCCAATTATTTTGTTAGCGCGCATTTCTCAGACTCGTCTTGAGGAACTGGCAAAGGATGAGAGTTTTCTTGCACACCAGAAGCGGGTGAAAGAGGATTTTGCAAAACGGGTCTGCGCCAGTGTGGATTGGTCTGAATATTTATCAGGGGAAGAAGGGGTAATTGCCTATTTTTCCATGGAGTTCGGAATTCATGAGAGCCTTCCCTTGTTTGCCGGCGGGCTTGGCATCCTTGCCGGTGACCATCTGAAAGCCTCATCCAACATGGGCCTTCCTCTGGTAGGCATATGCCTTTTCTATCGACATGGTTACTTTCACCAATTTCTTGATCTGAATGGAAGTCAGCAGGAGGAGTATCCGGAAACCGATCTTTATAGTCTTCCTGTAGAAAAGGCCAAAGATATCCTGGGAAACGAGATACATATTTCTGTGACAGGACCGGACGGGGAAATCCATGCATGTGTCTGGATGGTCAGGGTCGGCTGCATTCCTCTTTATCTGCTTGACACTAATCTGCCGCAAAATCCCCCAAAAATCCGGGATATCACCTCCAGGTTGTATACCGGCGATCCGGAAATGCGGCTGGCCCAGGAAGTGCTGCTTGGAATCGGTGGCATGCGCGCTCTTAAAGCTATGGGAATCAATCCGGCAGTATGCCATATGAACGAAGGCCATTCTGCCTTTTGCAGTCTGGAACGGCTCATTCAAATCATGTCTAAGTATAATATAGATCTAAAAACAGCTCTTGAGATCATTCCGAGGACCAATATCTTTACCACGCACACACCTGTGAACGCTGGTTACGACAGGTTTCCTGTTGATCTCGTAAAACCGTATCTTGACCCGCTGCGGGAGCGCCTGGGGGCTACAGAGGATGAAATTTTATCCTGGGGGCAACCATCGATAGAGACTCATTCGAACGAACCCTTTTCCATGTTTGTTCTGGGGCTCCGTATGGCCCAGTACTGCAACGGCGTCAGCCGGCTGCACGGAAAAGTTGCACGAAGGATGTGGTCGCATGTCTGGCCTAAGAGATCAGAAGATGAGACCCCCATTTCCCACATTACAAACGGAGTGCATCTTCAGTCGTTTGTTTCAGGTAAGTATACCACACTTTTTGAACGCTACCTCGGGCCTGACTGGTTCATGAGTTCACGCATGATGGATAATATCAAACGGATCGATGGAATATATGATGAAGAGCTGTGGCAAGCCCATGAAATGAACCGTTCCAGTCTTATCGGCACTTGTCGCGAGCTGATAACAAAGCAGCACGGGCGGCGAAATATTCCTAAATCGATTATGGAGGCCATACAATCGGTTTTAGATCATGACATATTGACTATCGGTTTTGCTCGTCGATTTGCCACTTACAAGCGTGCCAACCTGTTGATGAACGATCCCGAGCGATTCGAGGCGATCATTAATTCCACGACACATCCTGTGCAGTTTATCTTTGCGGGAAAGGCTCACCCTAAGGATAATGAAGGAAAGGAACTGATAAAAAGAGTTTTTGAGTTTTGTCAAAAAACAAGCGTGCGTCACAGGGTCGTTTTTGTTGAAGACTATGATATGCATATTGCACGATATCTTGTACAGGGGGTGGATGTCTGGCTCAATACCCCGAGACGTCCTTTGGAGGCATGCGGCACGTCCGGCATGAAAGCTGCCATAAACGGCGTTCTTAACGTGAGTATCCTCGACGGGTGGTGGGATGAGGCGTATTCCGAGAATACCGGATGGCGTATCGGCAATGGTGAAGAATATACTGATTCCAGGTATCAGGATTCTGTAGAAAGCCAGGCCCTTTATAATATATTCGAAAACGAAGTAATCCCCTGTTTTTATGAAAGAAAGTATGGGTCCTATCCTGTCAGGTGGGTTAAGATGATGAAAGAGTCGATGAAGATGGCCATGCGTGGTTTTTGCAGTACTCGGATGACAGGTGAATATAATGAACGTTTTTATATTCCGGCAAAAAAACGGCTAAAATCCCTGATTGAAAACAATGCCGAAGAGGCCCGAAACCTTGCTGTCCAACATAAACGACTTTCCGCTAACTGGAACAGCATCCAAATTGAGTCTCCTGTAAAGGATTTGGATGGTCCTTTTCGAGCAGGAGAGACATTTTCCGTAAATTCTATCGTACATCTCGGAAAACTTAGCCCGGAAGATGTGGAGGTTCAGATCTTTTACGGAGAGCTGAAATCTACAGACAAGATGCCGGAAAGCCATATAAAGGAAATGACTATAAAGGAAGATCAGGGAAATGGAAAGTACCTTTACACTTGCGCCATAACTTGCGACGCTTCAGGCAGGTATGGTTTCACGGCGCGGGTAACAGCGAGAGGCGATGACAGAACCAGGTTTACTCCCGGGTTCATTACCTGGGCGCCGTAAGACAAGGAATTTGGGGATTTAAGCATGACAACTCCTTTAAAGAGCCCTCGTATTCTTATTGTGACCCCTGAAGTCACGTATCTGCCGGATGGAATGGGCAATATCGCCAATCATCTTTCCGCCAAGGCAGGAGGGCTTGCCGATGTTTCAGCGGCCCTGGTCAGTGCTCTGTTCGACCAGGGGGCCGATGTTCACGTGGCTCTTCCGGATTATCGCACTATATTCAGCAGAGGCGGCCCTGCGCCTCCCCCTTCACTCATCATAAGGGAGCTGAACACCATCAGGAGCAGAATGCCTGATGAAAGGTTCCACCTCGCCGAAGACAGAGCCTTTTTTTATATGAACCATGTTTACTCCAATTATGGTGGAGAAAATATTAAGATAGCCCTTGCTTTTCAGCGCGAGGTTATCAACAACATTATCCCGCATGTACAGCCTGATCTTATCCATTGTAACGACTGGATGACAGGCCTGATTCCGGCAATGGCAAGAGAGTTGGGCATACCCTGTCTTTTCACGGTTCATAACATCCATACTGTGAAAAGCCTCATGTCCCACATCGAATATGAAGGTATTGATGCGGCATCATTCTGGCGACATCTTTTTTTTGAGCGCTTTCCATCCTCCTATGAGCAAAGCAGAGACTCAGACCCGATAGATTTCCTTGCAAGCGGAATATTTGCAGCCCACTTTGTCAATACAGTAAGTCCGACCTTTCTAACGGAAATAGTTGAAAACAGGCACGATTTTGTGGAAAGACCCCTGCAACAGGAATTGACCAACAAATGGAATGCCGGATGTGCTGTCGGAATACTCAACGCTCCTGACCCCTCTTTTGATCCTGCATCCGACAAGGCTCTGGCTCGCCGGTACTGCGCAAAAGATCATGTTAAAGGAAAACTGGAGAACAAGATACTTCTCCAGAAGAGATTAGGGCTTATTCAGAATACAAGCGCTCCGATTTTCTTCTGGCCTTCCCGTCTCGATATGATTCAAAAGGGATGTCAGTTGTTAGCCGAGATCCTTTATGAAATTGTTTCCCGCTACTGGGACCAGAACCTGGAAATTGTTTTTGTGGCCAATGGTGAGTTTAAGAGACATTTTGAAGATATTGTAAGATATCATCATCTGTATAACAGGGTTGTAATATGCGACTTTGATGAGGATCTGGCGCGCCTTGCCTATGGAGCGTCGGATTTTGTGCTGATGCCTTCACGTTTTGAACCATGCGGCCTTCCCCAGATGACAGGCCCGATTTACGGGTCACTTCCAGTAGCTCATGATACCGGGGGAATCCATGATACGATTATACACATGGATGTTGATAATAACAGGGGCAATGGCTTTCTTTTTAATGTATTTGATTCAAGGGGGCTGCTCTGGGCAATTGAACAAGCCATGCTTTTTTATAAATTTCCCGGGAAAATAAAAAAGCTTCAGATAGAACGGATTATGAACCAGAGCCTTGCCAGCTTCAACCATGCGGTTACTGCCCGTCAGTATATAGATCTGTATGAAAAGATGCTGCAGCGGCCCCTGGTTTAGTCGAGTGGAAAATTGGTCGAGTAGTTGAGTCGTTAACAACTTGACTGCTCAAGTGGAGGATTTCAGGCAACGTGATAATGAATAAAGGATCAGTTTTTGTTGGGATAGAGGATCTCTTGCAAAATCTTTTGAAGAGCGATCCATGGCTTAGGCCGTATGAAGAGGCCCTTAGAAAGAGGTTGGCACACGTTCAAGAGACGGAAAGCAGGCTCACTATGGGCAGGATGAGTCTGAGTGAATTTGCGTCAGGCCATGAATATTTTGGACTTCATTTCAAAGACAATCAATGGATTTTTCGGGAGTGGGCTCCGAATGCAACCGCAATTTATCTTGTCGGAGAGATATCTGACTGGCAGGAGAAAAAGAGGTTTGCTCTTGACTCTGTTGCCGGCGACGGTGTGTGGGAAATACGACTGCCTCAAAAATCTCTTAAACATGGCGATCTTTACCGGCTTCGCATACACTGGCCCGGCGGAAATGGGGATCGGATACCTGCCTATGCAAGGCGGGTGGTTCAGGACCCTGAAACATTGATTTTTAATGCTCAGGTCTGGCTGCCTCCTTCACCATATCAGTGGAAATGCAACGATTTTCAGTCTCCATCCAGCGCTCTGTTCATCTATGAAGCGCATGTAGGCATGGCCCAGGAAGAGGAGAAGGTCGGTTCATACCGGGAATTTGCCAGGCATATCCTCCCGCGGATCGTTGATAGCGGTTATAATACACTACAACTAATGGCGATCCCTGAACATCCCTACTACGGGTCGTTCGGGTACCATGTGTCGAGCTTTTTTGCTGCTTCCTCCCGGTTCGGAACACCGGAGGAACTAAAGGGGTTGATCGACGCGGCCCATACAGCAGGCCTTGCAGTGATAATGGATATAGTCCATTCCCATGCTGTATCCAATGAAGTGGAAGGCATCAGCCGCTTTGACGGTACGTACTGTCAATATTTCCACGAAGGCCCCCGTGGGTTTCACGAAGCCTGGGATTCCAGATGTTTTGACTTTGGAAAGCCTCAGGTTCTTCATTTTCTTCTTTCAAACTGTCGCTTCTGGCTCGACGAATACCATATTGACGGGTTTCGTTTTGACGGAATAACCAGTATGCTTTATTTTCACCACGGCCTGGGCAAGGCATTTACTTCGTATGCCGACTATTTTGACGACAGCGTTGACGAGGAAGCCTTGGTTTATCTCGTCCTTGCCAACCGACTCATTCATGATGTGCGTCCTGATGCGATTACAATTGCGGAAGATATAAGCGGCATGCCTGGGCTGGCTGCCCCGCTTTCAGTGGGTGGAGTCGGTTTTGACTACAGGTTTGCAATGGGGGTCCCTGATTACTGGATACGGCTGACCAAGGATACGGCAGATGAAAACTGGGATATGGGGAATCTTTGGCATGAGCTGACCAACCGGAGAGAGGATGAAAAAACCATCAGCTATGCGGAATCCCACGACCAGGCTCTCGTGGGGGACCAGACCCTTATATTCAGGCTTATCGGCTCAGGCATGTACGACCATATGGGTATTCATGATAAAAATATCAGAGTGGACAGGGGCATGGCTCTGCACAAGCTCATCCGCCTGATAACCCTTGCTACTGCCGGGAGCGGTTATCTTAATTTTATGGGCAATGAATTCGGTCATCCTGAATGGATCGATTTCCCCCGCAAAGAGAACTCATGGTCATATCGCTATGCGCGTCGCCAATGGCATCTTGTTGATGATCTTGAGCTGAAGTATACTCTTCTTGCGGGTTTTGATCGCGATATGATCTCTTTGGCACAACATTACCGGCTGTTAGAGATTCAAGTACCGGCTCTTTTGTTTGAACATTTCGATGACAAGGTAATAGCTTTTAAACGAGCAGGGCTATTGTTCGTGTTCAATTTCCATCCATCCAAATCTTATGTCGACTATCGATTCAAGACACTGCCGGGAAAATACCGCATGGTCTTTGACAGCGATGCCAAAGGATACGGCGGCCACGGACGGTTGCTTCAAGATCAACACCATGAGACATCCATTGATGTTTCAGACGGCAAAAACCAGCATCTGATCAGTCTCTATCTTCCTACACGCACAGCCATTGTTCTGGAGAAGGTTGCAAGCCCTCCCTTTCCCGGCAATACATGCCCTGCTCAATAGAGGTGACAAAGCCGTTGACATTTTATCGACCATTTCATAGACTAATTGTAAATTATCCTGGGATTTCATTCCCAGCCCCTTGGGGCGTTTAATGCTTTTGAAGATCCCCCGCTTCTTTTGGCGGAGTAGTTCATTTAATCAACCGGAGCTGTTTTTATGATTCAGACTGATTTGATCCACATGATATCCAATGCCTGCCTTATGGTGCAGTTTGTGTTGCTTGCCCTGCTTTTTTTTTCCATTACATCATGGACTATTATAATAATTAAATATCGATATATCAAAAGGGCATTTAAAGAATCGGCATATTTCACAAATTTTTTCTGGAAAAGCAGGGATCTTTCCGATGCTTTTGCAAAAGCCAAACATCTTCAAGGAAGTCCTGTTGCAAGAATCTTCCGTGTAGGATATTCTGAGCTTAAAAAACTAAGTCAGTCAGGTGTTTCAGTAACATCTCAATCTCAACAATCATCTGAGGCTGAAAGCTCATCATTGAACACCAAGTTCGCGGGCATAGATAATCTCAAGAGAGCTTTGAGACGGGCGATTAATACAGAAACAACCCGAATGACCCATCTTGTTCCTTTCCTTGCAACAACAGGGAATACAACCCCCTTTATTGGTTTGTTCGGCACAGTGTGGGGCATCATGAATTCTTTTCATGGTATCGGGCTCAAAGGTTCGGCCAGTCTGGCTGTTGTAGCTCCTGGAATTTCCGAGGCGCTCATTGCAACAGCAGCTGGTTTGGCTGTGGCAATACCTGCTGTTATTGCTTTTAATTACTTTGTGCAGAAAATAAGAATTATTGAAACCGAATTGCAAAGTTTTTCCGCAGATTTTCTTAATATTATTGAGCGGGACATATTAAGTAAAAAGGAGATTGGCAAATGACATCCGGCGATCACAACAGACTCATGTCGGATATAAATGTGACGCCGTTTGTTGATGTCATGCTCGTGCTGTTGATCATTTTTATGGTAACCGCGCCGATGATGATGCAGGGAGTAGATGTTTCTTTGCCGAAAACAACTTCGGAACCCCTTTCTTCTAAAGAAGATCACATTGTTATTACTATTGACAGCAATAATCGGGTATATATTAATGATTACCATGTAACGCTTGATTTTCTTAAAGAAAAACTTATAAAAATTTTTGAGGGCCGTATCGACCGTGAGATATACCTTCGGGCTGACGAAGAAACCCCTTATGGGGTAGTAGTTCGTGTTATGTCGGAGATAAAAGGGGCAGGGATTGATAAGGTGGGCATGGTGACAGAGCCGATTATTGATGAGAACAAAACGAAAAAAAGCTAATGGCAAATGAAAGAAAATTTAAACCATCATGCTTATTTGCTTTATATGATGGAAGAGGAGCCCCGCGCCCTGATTCTTACTTTTGCTGTTTCCGCAATATTACATATGATCTTTTTTGCTGCTTTGATTTTTGTGCCCGGCCCAAAGCCATATAAACGTTTTTCACCTTCTGTTATAAATGTCAGCATGGTTACATTACCCGGCCAAAAGAAAGCGCCGGGCGTCGGCAGGCCAACCGGTTTTGAGCTGGAAGAGAAAATCGCAAAGTCCGAAAAGGCGCAGGCTTCCAAGATTTCATCTACCGTAAAAGTGGATCAAGACACCTCGAAAGCTGTTTCTGTAGCCCCTAAACTAAAAAAATCGCTCAAGAAAAATACTTTTAAATCTTCCAGTGTTGTAAAGGGCGCTATCGCGCGGATCGAAAAAAAGATTGAAACGTCAAGACCTAATCCTGTTGCCGAAGCAATTGACCGTTTAAAAAACAAAGTGGCAACAGGCCGTCAAGAATCTCAAGCAGGAACCGGAGTTGCGTCACCTTCTACCGGGGGACAGGGTGGCTACGGCGCTGTCGGCAAAAGAGAGCTCGAAATAATGGATATATACAGAGCCCAAATTTCATATTATATTGAAAAAAACTGGGCTTTTTCAAAACAGCTGGCCGGCCAGCATACTGATTTGGCGGCTGTGGTGGTGATTAGGATTATGCAAAACGGCGACATTAAAGATGTCTGGTTTGAAAAAAAGTCAGGCAATACATATTTTGATGAGTCTGCCTATAAGGCTGTTATCAAATCGGATCCGCTTCCCATGCTTCCAAAAGCATATTTGCGCCCGGATTATAATCTTGGTCTGGTTTTTACTCCATCCGGCTTACGTTAACAGCTTATTTATAAAGGTATGATGACTGCCCAATGCATATACTTAATTTAACATCCCATTCAAAATGTTGTAAGACCTGTATATTATCCGGGTTTGTTAACAGGTTGAGGTCATGTCCTGCTTATATAATTTTTCTGCTTGCAATGGTATGCTTTTTAACTAATCCAACTTTTTGCCGTGCTGAGTATGATTATATTGATATAAATAATCCTTTTTTGAAAAAAATACCTCTTGCGATTCCATTATTTAAGACCATGACTGAAAGTCCGACTGAGAAAGACTTGTCTGCCGAGGCTTCTAATCTGCTCTCTGAAACTTTGGGGTTTACAGGTTATTTCAAAATGCTTGACAGGAATGCATTCCTTGTTGATCCTGAAAAATCGGATATAATTCCTTTAAACATTAATTTTCAGAACTGGACAGGTATCGGCGCTGAATTTTTGATAACAGGATATCTTGAGGTTAAGAATGATATAATTATCATGGAGCTCAGATTGTATGATACTTTTAAATCAAAATTGCTTATTGGTAAAAGATACAAGGGGCTTATAAATGATAAACGGAAAATGATACGTCGTTTTTGCAGCGATGTTATTTATTGCTTAACAGGCAAAAGGGGTGTTTTTGACAGTAAAATAGCTTTTGTTTCAACAGGATCAGGGAATAAGGAGATATATATATGTGAATTTGACGGTTACAATCCGATCCAAAAAACTCATAATAAAAATATCACCCTTTCTCCGGCATGGTCGTGTGACGGAAAATGGATTGCTTACACTGCTTACAAAAAGGGCGGGCCTGATCTTTACATAGAGCATTTAAAGGAAAAACGCGGCTTTGTGGTCGCAAAAAAAGGGATTAATATTACACCGGCATGGGTTCCGGGTAAATTTGCATTGGCTGCGACACTTTCATTTTCAGGTGACCCGGAAATTTATATGTTGACCGGAACCGGTAAAATTATTAAGAAATTAACCAGCAAATTGGGAATCGACGTATCTCCTTCATGGTCTCCGGACGGTAAAAAGATGGCCTTTGTATCAGACAGGTCTGGAACGCCACAGATTTATATTAAGGATATTGATTCCGGAAAGGTTGAAAGATTGACTTTCCATGGTCAATACAATACATCTCCAAGCTGGTCTCCAAATGGAGACAAGATAGCCTATTGCGGCGCGGAAAACGGAGCGTTTAATATCTATGTAATCGGTTTTGACGGCAATGATCCGCTTCAATTGACCTTTAATGAGGGAAACAATGAGTCTCCTTCATGGTCTCCGGATGGAAGCCTCATTGTTTTTAGCTCTAACAGAGAAGGTTCTTGTAGCATTTATGTTATGAGCGCCTATGGGACAGATCAGAGATGTTTGCTTTCCCTGCCTGGTGAGCAAACAAATCCAAGATGGTCGCCAAGCACGGTAAGCAATTAAAATATGACAGATTTATAATAAAGGAGGGGAAAATGCGAAAAAAATTATGGATAAGTTTGGTTTTATTGCTGGTAATTCCCGGATTACTGTGTATTGCTTCATGCGCTAAAAAGACTGTTAAGCCTGAGCCTGCTGAGGTTTTGTCAGCTGAGGATCAGGCGGCAAGAATGGCCGCCGAAGCAGATCAGAAAGAGACGGCACGGCAGCGGGTTATTGAGGAGCAGGCGGCGCGTGAGAAGATGGCCGCCAGGAATATGTTTATTAATGAAAATATTTATTTTGACTTTGACAAGTATAATCTTCTTCCTGTGGCCCAGCAGATTTTACAGAAAAAAGCAGAATGGCTGCGGAATAATCCCGACGTATCCGTGATTGTTGAGGGACATTGTGATGAACGCGGCACCAATGAGTACAACATTGCCCTTGGAGACAGGCGGGCCGAAAGCGCAAGGACATACCTGATCAATCTCGGCATTGCCGATTCTCGATTGACAACTGTAAGCTATGGTGAAGAACGTCCTGTAGATTCCGGCCACAATGAAGGTGCCTGGGCAAAAAACAGGCGCGCCCATTTTGAAATAGGATAAACTAAGGGGTCAGGGATTCAAGGGGCCGAACGTTCCAGCGCGGACCCCTTGAATCCTCGAATCCTTTGCATCCACTAATCGGGAGAAGCACCAAGGTTTAATATGTCTGCCATGAAAATTATTGTTTTATTTATTGCCTGTCTTGCCATTTTGTGCGGGTGCGCCATGCAGCAGGATGTTATAGCGCTCTATGATCGCATGGCTGTTCTTGAACAGCGCAATATTGAGCTGGAGAAGGATGAGACTCAGCTTAAATCCCTGACGCAGGAATGCATAAAAAAACAGGAAGAAAAGGAGCATTACCATAGAACCATGTCCGCAGATATCCATGTCATGTTAGACGGGCTCAGAGAGGAAATGCGGATATTAAATGGAAAACTTGAAGAGACCGGATACCTGTTAAAACGAAAAATAGCGGCGCTTGAAGATGTGGGAGCAAAGAGTAAAGATATTTTAGGTAAAGTTGAAGAAAGATCGGCTTTAAATTATGATTGCATTGTAAATATACAGCAATATCTTGATTTAGAGTCTTCAGGCTCTGATTCAAAAACCAAGGCTGTGGGCAAAACCGATCCGCCAAAGCGCTCTGGCGGATCGGAAGATGAAATTTACGCATCAGCTAAACAGGCATTTGATAATGGTGATCTTGAGGCCGCTGGTGAGGAGTTTCAAAGAATAATAAAGCAATATCCAAAGTCACAGCATGTTGATAATGCACAATTTTGGATCGGTGAAATATACTATCGTGAAAAATGGTATGAAAAAGCTATATTGGAATACCAGAAGGTAATAGAAAAATATCCGAAGGGCAATAAGGTACCCGCTTCATTTTTGAAACAAGGGCTTGCCTTTTTAAATCTCGGAGAAAAGGCAAACGCCCGTCTTGTTTTAAAGGAACTGATTCTAAAACATCCGAAATCAAATGAAGCAAAGATAGCAACAGAGAAATTAAAGGGGTTGAAATAAAAAACACAGCGATTAAGGCCATCGGAATAGATCCAGGCCTGTCATCAACCGGCATCGGCATTGTCAGGGGGACGGAGCTTAAGGTTGAAGCTTATTCCTATGGCAGCATAACTACTTCAAAAAATATTCCATTGCCAAGTCGCCTCAACAAAATCTTTTCAAAACTTATTATTATTTTAAAAGATGAAAACCCGGATCTCATGGTTGTAGAGGATATATTTTCTGTTCAAAAATATCCGAAGTCCGGTATAACTCTGGGTAAGGTGACAGGTGTAATTCTTCTTGCCGGGAACCAACTTGATTTGCCTGTTATCGAGATACAGGTGCGTGAAGCTAAGCAGATTTTGACAGGCAACGGTAATGCCAGTAAAATGCAGCTTGAAAGGGCGGCCAGACATTTTCTAAATTTGGCGACACCGATTAGGCCGTACCATGCTTCTGATGCAATTGGTTTAGCGCTTATAGGTCTTTTTCGATATCAGGACTGTTTAAAAAAACTTAAACGATGAAACCCCATAAGACAAATAAATGATAGGTTATATTGAAGGAAAGCTGCTGAAAAAAGAGGATGAGCGCATACTTCTTCTTGCCGGCCAGGTAGGATATGAGGTTTTGCTTCCTGCGTTTGTGATGGACAGTTTTAAGCCAAAGGTGATCGGTGACGAGGTTTCTCTGTATATTTATTATCAACAAACCGAACGGCAACCAAAACCTGTATTGATCGGTTTTAATCTTGAGGTAGAAAGAGAATTTTTTCAATATTTTATCTCTGTTGAAGATATAGGTCCCATGAAAGCGGTTAAAGCCCTGAGCCTTCCTGTTCGTGAAATAGCCAGGGCAATTGAATCAAAAGATGTTGCCAGGCTTAAGCAATTAAAAGGTATCGGGAACAGAACAGCACAGAAAATAATTGCAACACTTGAAGGCAAGATTAATAAGTTCGCATTAATCCGCGAAACAGAAAAGGAGCGGGAAGAGATGCCTGTTATGCGGGACTTTTCAAGACAGGTGCTTGATGTGCTTGTTGCTCAGCTGGGTTACAGGGCTGGTGATGCCAAACAGATGATTTCTGAAGCCATGAAACGCAATATAAAGATATCAACCCCTGAAGAACTTATTGAAGAGGTATATCGCGGCGAAAAAAACTAATAAACATCAAACTTCAAGCCAGATACAATTATTGCGGTAAAAATTATGGCAGATAATATACTGACACATTCTTCTGATAAAAACAGCATCCTTTCCAAATCAAGTTTGCCTGTTGATCAGGAACCGGAAATTATGACATTGCGTCCGGGAAGGCTTTCGGAATATGTTGGCCAGACAGAGCTGGTTGAAACCCTTAAAATAGCGATAGAAGCCGCTATGCAGCGTAAAGAGCCGATAGATCATGTGCTTTTCCATGGACCTCCGGGCCTTGGAAAAACCACCCTGGCCTATATTATTGCCAATGAAATGGGGAGCGATATTACCGTGACTTCAGGGCCGGCACTTGAAAAAGGCGGAGACCTGATAGGGATTCTGACCCACCTTGAAGAAGGGGATGTCCTGTTTATAGACGAGATTCATAGAATGCCAAAGACAGTAGAAGAGTTTCTGTATTCTGCAATGGAGGATTTTGCCGTTGATTTTATGTTTGATAAGGGGGCGTATGCCCGTAGTCATAGATACCGTCTAAACACTTTTACCCTTGTCGGCGCAACTACTCGTGTTGGGCTGTTATCAGCCCCTTTGCGGGATCGATTCGGCATATTAAGAAGCCTTGATTTTTATGGAAAACAGGATCTTGTGAAAATCGGCATACGTTCCGCAGAATTACTTAAAGTTAGTATTGATGATAAAGGCGCGATTGAGCTTGCAAAGAGATCCAGAGGAACTCCAAGAATTATAAACAGGCTTCTTAAACGTGTAAGAGATTATGTCCAGGTTCGGGCAGATGGAAAAATTACAAAGAAAACGGTTGAAGAGGCTCTGGCTCTGGAAGGGGTTGATGAAAAAGGGCTGACCCGTCTTGATCGCCGATACCTTAAAACAGTAATCGAGTTTTATCACGGCGGTCCGGTCGGCATTGAAGCAATTTCTGCGACACTTCAGGAAGAGGCGGATACGCTCGTTGACGTTGTTGAGCCGTATCTTCTTAAAATCGGTCTGATTATAAGGACCCCTTCAGGAAGAAAGGCTGCTGAATCAGCATACAGACACCTTGGTTTTAGTGTTCAGAAAAAAATATTTTAGTGCTATGATTGACGGCTTCGTAAAAAGTCTCGAAATCGTCATGCCGGACTTGATAAGCCTGCCCCGTACTTGATACGGGGGCATCCAGAACGCATTGAATTTACTGGATTCCTCCCGGACCTGATCCGGGATCTACCGGAATGACGGGAAAGAGAACTTTTTGACTTTTTACGAGTTCATCATGATTAGTTTGATATAAAACCATGTCAATAATTACTCTTATTACCGATTTTGGTGTTGATGATGAGTATGTCGGCGTTATAAAGGGTGTTATCCTTTCCATTAACCCTGCCGCAACTATCGTTGATATTACCCACCATATCGAGCCTCAGGACTTAATCCAGGCCGCATATATAATAAAACATTCTTTCAAATATTTTCCTGAAGGAACAGTTCATGTTGTCGTTGTAGATCCTGGAGTTGGGAGTGAGCGTGCAATAATCGCTCTTGAAGTAACAGGACATATTTTTCTTGCACCGGATAATGGAGTTTTAACCCTTTTAATGGACAAAGCTAATATCAACTCAATTGTTCGTGTTGAGGAATCACGTTATTTTTTAGAATCTGTGAGCCCAACTTTTCATGGAAGAGATATTTTTGCTCCTGTTGCCGCCCACCTGTCTAATGGGGTTGAAATTAAAGCATTAGGTGCTACAATAATAAACAAGGCGGGTTTAAAAAAGCTGTTTGTCGAACATGCCTCCATTTCAGACAGTGGCGAACTTGTGGGAGTCGTTGTATTTATTGACAGATTCGGCAACCTGATTACGAATATAGATGCAAAGAGCCTTGATAAATTTTGCAAATCATGCAAAAAAGAAAGATTGGAATTCAGGATAGGTAAAAAGAAAATTATTGGACTATCAAAAACATATGAAAACGTATTATCACAAAGCCCTCTTGCCATTATCGGCAGCAGAGGATATCTTGAAATAGCTGTAAATTGCGGCAACGCAAAGCGCTATTTTATGGCCGACAGATGGGATACCGTTACAGTGACATCGAATAACTTATAGATTTTTTTTAGAGAAGGTAATGGCTCGTTATATCAAGATGCGGATATTTTATATATGGCTTGCGGTGATTATGTTGCCGTTAATTAACTCTGGAGTTTCAGCATCACAGCATAAGGAAGCCGGGTTGAAGGCCGCAACCCATGAACCAAGCATGGTAAAAACGCCAGACGTGCTTATTTCATTTGATAATGACAGCGATACAAAATATGCGGTGGTGGTTGAAAAGGATACTCAGCAATTACTTGTCTATTCTTATGATGATTATGATGATTCCTTTAAGAAAATGTATAGTTTTAAATGTTCAACCGGCGAGACGGCCGGGAGGAAATTCCGCTCTGGAGACAAAAAAACTCCTGAGGGGCTCTACTTTTTCACCGACAAGTATAAAAAGAGGGATCTTTCGCCAATCTATGGCAGCATGGCCTTTCCGATAGATTACCCTAATTTTTTTGATCGCATTGAAGGCCGCAAAGGCCATTCAATTTGGCTTCATGGAACCAACCAGTCTATAAAAGCGATGGATTCAAACGGGTGTATTGTGCTGGCAAACCAGGATATTGATAAACTGGCAAAATATATTGTCTTGCATAAAACCCCTGTTGTCATTGTGGACAAGCTTTCGTATGCTTCTTTTGATGATAAGAGCGGGATCAAGAACTCTATCTTTAATTTTGTTGAACAATGGAACCATGCGCTTGAGAACGGCACTTATCATGAATATCTGGAGTGTTATGCTCCTGAATATTTGCCTGATATTTCCTGGTGGACAGAGTGGAACAAAGTTCAAAAGATTTATTCTGCGTCTAATCTGGATCTGTCTGTTGAAATAAAAAAAAGATCAATTTTAAGGCATAATGGGATTTATGTTATCTTGTTTGATCAGTTTGTAAGATCATCAGACAAGGAATTACATGCGGGAAGTAAAAAACTTTTTTTGACATATAAGGGGGGCTTCTTCAGAATACTCGGCGAAGAATCTCATGGAGCTCCAACAAATCAAAAGGATAGCAATCCGCTTGTTTCAGCAAGCCTTAATCTGAAAAGATTGCTTGAAGATAAGCATGAAATTACAGGCTTTGTTGACATGTGGTTGAAAGCATGGTCTACAAAGGATATTAAGCAATATGGAAGCTGTTATTCAAGCGATTTCCGTTCCCAGGGAATGAATCTTAAAGCATGGCTTAACTACAAAGAGAGCTTGAATAGTAAATACGATTTTATTCGTGTTTCAAGAGACAATCTGATTATTAAACAATTAGGAAATAAAACTACAATTTCATTTATTCAGACTTATATCTCGAACACATTCAAAGCAAAGGGAATAAAAAAACTTATATTAATACAGGGAAAAGATGGATGGAAGATCTTTCGAGAAACTTGGCAAAAGTTATAAAGGAACACATACCGCCAAAGCCGTCAAAAAGAGATAGGTCCTGGAGTATTTTGTTTTTAGAGGATCGCGGGCATATGATATCGATAAAAAAGCCCAAAATGGTGGTGATTACATTAGCGATTATACTGGTTATCGCCATAGTTTCTTTTTTCTGGTCATTAATTATTTTCAGAAGCATGATAGAAGATAATAAGAATTTGAGCAATGCTTTGGATATTTCGCGCCAGGAGGTTGTGTCTTTGCGTGATGAAAAGGATCTGCTGATGGTGCGTCTTGTTGTGGCGGAAGCCAAGATTAAAAACAGAGACGCCGATATATTAACCTCGGATTCCAAAGCGATTGACAAAACAGCTTCTTTGCCGGACAAGAAGCAGGTCGGAGAAAAAACAGATCTTGCCGGGCCTGAAAAGCTTCAGAAAACCACTATGGCGGATTTTAGTATTTTATTTGAACCAGATACCGATGTATTGAATGTTCAATTTAAAATAATAAATGCCTCTCAAAATGACCCGCCTGTTTCAGGACATGCGTTTGTAATACTAAAACAAAACAAAGATGATCAAAGTACCTGGCTGACATTCCCATCAGTATCTCTGGTTTCAGGGAAACCTGCCAATTTTAAAAAAGGGCAGTATTTTTCAATATTGCGTTTCAAAATCATCAAATTCAAAGCACAGAATGAATCTGATCCAAAACGATTTAAAACAGCCACGGTATTTGTATTTGCTACAACAGGTGAACTGCTGATTGAAAAAAGTTTCCCTGTAGAGATTAAAGAATCTGTTCCAAACCAAACATGATGGCGTCGTAAGGGTCCATATTGTTCAAGAAAAACAAACAAACCGGATTTTACTTGGGCTGCATAAGCATAATTGTTGCTTTTTTAATTATTGCTGTTTTTTTTCTACCAGGTATTGCCGCAGCACAAAAAAGAATTCATACAATATTTTTTGAGGGCACAGATCATGAACTTCATGTGTACAAAATTTACGGTGAAATTCCCGGTAAAACGCTTCTGCTTATAGGCGGCATACAGGGAGATGAACCAGGTGGCTTTCTTGCTGTTGACCATTATGCAGATATCAATCTGGCCGAAGGGAGTTTGATAGTCGTGCCAAGAGCTAATTTTCAGTCCATTGTTTTAAATCGCCGGAAAATAAATGATGATATGAATCGGAAGTTTGCAGAAGACCGTAAAAACAACTATGAGACTAAGATCGTTGAAATTTTAAAAAAACTGATAAATGAAAGTGATTGCCTGCTTAATCTGCACGATGGATCAGGTTTCTATTCTGACAAATGGGAGGGGCCTGAAAGAAATCCAACAAATTATGGTCAATCGATCATTGCTGATTGTGAGTCTCTTGTAAATTCTGAAACAGGGCAGACCATTCATCTTGGCACCATGGCAAGATCGGTAGCTACAAAGATCAATGAGGATATAAAGGATTCCTCTTATTACTTTTCTTTCAACAATCACAAAACAATCGAAAAAACCTCGTTGCATAAGGAGCAACGCAAATCTGCGACCTATTATGCTTTGTATAAACGCGGGATACCGGCATTTGGGGTTGAGACCAGCAAATCGCTGCCTCTGCAGATGCAGGTGCGACATCATCATCTTGCGATTAATGCATTTATGGAAAAATTCGGAATTGTTCCTGAGACGCCCGGCTTGAACCTTGATAAACCTGTGCTTGATTATCTGATTATTTCGGTAAATGATTCTTTTCCGATAGTTGTTAAAAATCAGCAGACGCTGAATATTAATTCAGGAGATACTGTTTTAATATCGCATATGGAGGCTAATTATGAGAGAGGCCTTTCTGTAGATATTATCGGCTGTGGAACTCTTCACGATATGCGAAAGAAAATTAGAATAACCGGGCCTACACGAGTTGTCGCAAAAAAAGATTTCTTTTCATGTGGAAGTGTTTATATAGCAATTAATAAAAGCGAAAAAAAGATGGCTCAAGGTGTATCAATCACAAAAAGGCCGTTTTTGACTACGCATATAGACTCCTTTAAAATAAAAATTAACGGCAAGGAACATATATTCTCAAATAATGATCATGTTAAACTGATCAAGGGGGATAGGTTTGAAATTGTTGATGTAATCGGTGGGCCCGGAGACCCGGCAGATATGATCGTGAATTTTAAAGGCTATGTCGGCAATACTGGCAATAATACCGGAGAAGACAGAGGGTATGTAATTAACACGGCCAGAGATCTCTGGAAACGCTATTCTCTGAACAAAAACGGGATCGCCTATCAGGTGATAGTTACCTACAATGAAAAACAGGTGGGCGAATTGATTGTCGATTTAAAAGAGCCTGTTTTACTTTTACAATAAGATACATGGCCATGGCCATGTTATATGAACATACTTTTATAAGAGTAGCCCCTACAAGCCATGTGGAATGGGCTTGCTTTTATGGTTCAGGAGAGGCGTCATGTGGAACAAATCGGATAATATATCTATTATTGATGAGGGGCTGACGGTTGAAGGTACGATTTCTGTTAAAGGGAAATTGGTTATAAAGGGGACTGTGAAGGGAAGCCTTGTAGGAGAAACCGTGATTGTTGCCGAAGGAGGGGTTGTTTGCGCTGACACTAAAGTCGCAAGCATAACAATGGGCGGAAAATTTGAAGGGAAGCTCAACGCGTCTAATGAGTTGATTATACTTTCAACAGGAAGCTGTAACGGCGAGGTCATATGTAAAAATCTTGTTGTTGAGGCCGGTGGAATATTAAATGCTAATGTAAATTGTATTTCAAAACAGGAACCAACAAAATAAAGAGTTTTTTTAGACTTCATCCTTTTCCCATTTGAATTTTGCATAAACCGGGTAGTGATCTGATGGATAAACCCCATCAATTGTATCATATATTATTTTGCACTCCTGAGGAATAATCCCGCCGCGATAAAGAATCCAGTCAATATGATTTCCGTTTTTATTTCCTGAAAACCCATGGTGTGTTCCAGGGAAAGGTTCCCTGAAGACGTTTTTAAAATAGAGCTTATTTGTTGAATTTGATTTTTTATCCTGACCGGTTAATATCTTATAACAAGAAGAGGAAGGGGTCGCATTAAAGTCTCCCATGAGAATTACGGGCGGTTCAGGCAACAGGTATGATAGCCGTTCCATAATCAGCCTGACGCTTTTGGTCTGGACTGCGGTATCAAAATCAAAGTGGGTATTTATATATATCAAAAACCGGTTTTTATTTTTGAATATTCCAATAGTGCATTGCCTGGGCCAACGACTTTCACGGGAACGGCTGGGCATCATTGGCGTTGGGCTCAGGAAAAAATGTTCCTTATGAACACATTCCCATGTTTTTTTATAGAAAATAATATTGTTTTGCCAAAAGGACGGAGCAGGGCTTCTCTTTCCAATAAAGTTAAATTCAGGCAGGATGTCTTTAAGAAAATCTGTCTGGAAATCGTTTGCTTCCTGAAAACCGATAAAGTCTACGCTATGGTTTTTGAAAAGACAGGGAAAGCATTTTTTTCGATGATTCCAGCTGTTGGAGCCGTCATCTGCCAGGCCAAAACGCAGATTGAGTGTTAATACAGAAAACATATTATCCATAAACCGATTTAGGCCTTCAATTTTACTTCAGTTTAAAGATTCCCTGTAGCAAGCTACGGGAAATACGCTCGCTATTGCGGTTCAAACAGCTTTATTTTGCAAAGACTTCTCAAAACGCTAAGCTTTTCGATTATTTCTAACCATTTCAGTAGATAATAGTCAATCTAAAAAAAATATTTTACCTGGTTTTTATTCTTGACACAATATAATATTTTAATTTATAGATAATGTTTTAAGTAAGGAGGAAAGATAGGGTGAAAAAATATACATATAGTGCGACTCAGGCAGACAACAAGGGTAAATGGTGTATTGTTGATGCAAAGGGAGCGGTTCTCGGCAGGCTGGCTACTTTGATAGCTTCACGCCTTAGGGGCAAACACAACCCCTTGTTTACACCTCATGTGGATACAGGCGATTGGATTGTAGTTATAAATGCCGACAAAATTGTTCTTACCGGAAGGAAATTGGACCAGAAATGCTATTATCGGCATAGTGGTTATATCGGAGGGTTAACGACAATTACCGCAAAGAAACTATTGGAAAAGAGGCCTGAAGATCTTATCCGTTTTGCTGTCAAAGGGATGCTTCCTAAAAACAGGCTTGGGAGCAAGTTGTTTAAAAAGTTGAAGGTTTATACGGGCGATAAGCATCCTCATACAGCTCAGCAACCAGAGGCTGTTTAGCATTTTGCAACTAAAAGGTGAGTTTAAATTTAATTATCATCAGGAAATAGTATATGAATAAAGAAAATGTTTATTATGCAACAGGAAAGCGAAAGAACGCTATTGCCAGGACCTGGCTAATGCCCGGAAAGGGAGCAATTGTCATTAATAATCGTCCAGTGGAAGATTATTTCAAGATTGTATCTCTAAAAACAATTATGACTCAGCCGCTTGCTCTAACCAATACTATCGGGTTGTTTGATATAAAGGTGCATGTTAAAGGCGGAGGTATTTCAGGGCAGGCCGGCGCAATCAGACACGGCATTACAAAGGCGCTAATGTTATCCGACCCTGAACTTAGACAGGTTCTGAAAAAAGCCGGTTTTGTCAAACGTGATCCCAGGGTAAAAGAAAGAAAAAAATACGGTCAAAAGGGTGCAAGGGCTCGTTTTCAGTTTTCAAAACGTTAATATTTATATATACGAGGCTATGGATTTAGCAGCTTGAATCCTGTTCCGGATTCAAATGTTCTGATACCGGTTGTTTCCGTTAATTCAAAAAGTATGACTTCCATTATGTGCCACACCTTAACACCATTACGGATGCATCCGGTTGTTGTAAACGCTTTTCTACCACATGCCATATGCATATGGAGCATCGGATTACCCTCATCGTCAGGGAAAATGGTTCCCGCACCTGCTACCTCATGAACATCGTTAAGGATATGCTCCATTGGCACTATGGTTTTCATGCGTCCCTGCTCCGGCCCTACCACCAGCTTGCTGTCTTTGTCAGCTCCTCCGATAATGATTAGCGCTGCAGCCTTAATGGACTGGTCACGCGCAAACCTTTCAATCTCTTCATGAACAATATCTCCGTCTTCAAGACGTATAACAAAAATACGCCCCTGTTTTGCCTGTGAATATTTCATATTGAATCCCCTTGATAAGCCATACGTCCCCTGATACGGTAAATCAGCATCTTATGAGAGTTGTTCTTTTCTAAAAACACGTTTTTTCCAAAGTCAATAATATTGCAATCATATTTGATAGCTTCGCAAAAAGTCCCTTTAGCCTGTCATTTCGAGTGAAACGAGAAATCTTTATTCTGCAACCCATTGAAAAGATAAGGTTTCTCCCTGCTGCCAGAGTGACACATTCGACAAATCCGACTTTTTATGAGTTCATCATGGTTAAATATATTTTAAATAACAATAACAAGTTGTCGATTAAAAAACAAATGATAAGTTTTAACTTTAGAGGCGTTTTGCAAAGGTCTCCTTTAGTGACTAAAGCGAGCTAATGGTGGGAAATGATGGACAAAAGAGGCGCCCTAGTAACGATTAACGGAGCAATGGGCGAGGGAGGGGGGCAAATACTGCGCACATCCCTCGCTCTTTCGTTATGTTCAGGCAAACCTTTTCGTATCGTAAACCTGCGCTCACGACGCAAGAAACCGGGCTTCAGATACCAGCACCTGGTCTGTGCCAATGCCGCAGCAAAGATCGGTGACGCCAGGATCGAAGGTGCGGCACTTGGCTCTCAGGAATTGATATTCATTCCAACGACCATCAGGCCCGGTCATTACCATTTTGACATCGGGACTGCCGGCAGCACCGCTCTGGTGCTGCAATCGGTACTTCCTGCCTTGCTGATCGCAAACGGGCCGTCAACACTGATACTCGAAGGCGGCACACATAACCCTTTTGCCCCTACCTTTGACTTTCTGCAACAGGTCTTCCTGCCCATCATCAACCGGATGGGACCAACGGTCGAAGCACGCCTGGAACGTCCGGGGTACTATCCCAAAGGGGGAGGCAGGTTGAGCGTGACAATCCAGCCTGCTAAAAACCTTCAAGCCTTCTATCTCCATGAGCGAGGAAAAATTCTGGAGCAGCGCGCCACTGCCACTGTGGCCGGCCTGCCCCGTCATATTGCACAACGAGAAATCGGTGTAGTCGGGCAAAAGCTTGGATGGGGTGAAGAATGCCTCTATATCAAGGAAGAACCGGCTGACATGGGTCCCGGCAACATTGTCACAATTGAGATTAAAAGCGAATACATCTCAGAGGTATTTACCGGTTTTGGCGAGAGAGGCGTAAGAGCGGAAACCGTGGCTGACAAGGCCGCTAAAGCAGCTCTCCGCTATCTGGATGCCGGTGTGCCTGTCTGCGATCATCTCGCTGATCAGCTGCTCCTTCCCTTTGCCCTGGCCGGCGGCGGATCCTATAACACCCTTAAACCAAGTGCGCACACCAGGACAAATTCCGAAGTATTAAAGCTTTTCATGGACATTGGAATCAGCATGGACCAGATCAGCAAGGACATCTGGCAAATTACTCTTTTGCAGGAAAGTTTGCGGAGCTTTAAATTTAGACCACCTTTTGAGTAGATTGTGCCAGTGTTTCGATATTCAACGGAATCCCTTTTTCAGCATCCAATAACAGCGAGATATTTTCTTTTTTACATTTACTTTCGCATATTCCGCAACCAAAACATCTCTCAGAAATAATCTTAACCTTTTTCTTTTCTTTGCCGTTATCCAAAATCGAGATGATTTCTATTGCATCGAATTGACAATATTTTGCACATTCACCACAACCGATACAATCCTCTCCGACAACCGCACTATATCCTGATGGAAGAACTGTTTTCATGTTGTATTCAAACATGAATTCCAATCCCAAACAGCAGCACTTACAACAGTTGCAAATCGCGTAAAAACGATTTAGCATAGCTTTTTTAAACCACGCCGTATGGACGTGACCCCTCTGATCCTCTTCTTTCAGAATCCTTAACGCCTCTTCCGGAGTTATTCTGCGGGAACGAAACGGCTGAACCATACGGGCCAGATCAGCAAAAGGCTCACCAACAACCAAACATACATCTGTTGGTTTGCACGGATCACTTTTTTGAGCTCTGCAAGGGCATTCATAAACTACGATATTTTGAGGATTTTTGAGTATAATGTCCTTTGCATATTTATATGGAAGTACCTGATCCAGGTTCCTGAGTTCAATATTCCTATTAATGGTAATGAATTTGGCTGCATCATCCAATCGAACCACTTTGCCATGATACGTTTCGCATGTATGGTTGCGAAAGGATTTGGGATTTAGCTTTACAAGTTTTTTCAAGACCCTCAAATAGGTTGCTGTAGCCGCATATAACGTACCATGGATTATGGTTACAGGATTATATTTAGCTTCTTTCAAAGCATAAAGAAGAGACTTAAGCAAAGACATATTAACTTCCTCTTTGATCCCATTATTAAGCCATCTTGTTGGAATATCAGCATGTTAATATCGACACTTAAGTAATAAATATCAAAGAAGAAGCTGAAAAGCAATATGCATGTTTTTGTATGGTTTTTGAACCCAAACAGCAAGCGAATCCAAGGGAAGGCAGTGGGACGCCGGTGTTGCAGTAGACGTTTATTATCAAAATCAAAAAAAACTTGACACTATGTATAAGGTTTGTTAGAGAATTACTTTAAAACTAATAATAAAGATTATGAAAAAATTATCAGCTATTTATAGCCTTATTGGTCTAATTATTGTCCTCGTCGCAGGTGTCCTAACCTGCTGCGAGCACGGGGCTTAATAATGGCTTAATTATATTATTATAAAGAATATAAAATCCGTTATCAGCTCCTAAATCTGGTAACGGATTTTTTTTTGAACTGCAAAAAATCTTTTTTCAGGAGGCTAATTAGAATGAAAAGCGATATTGTTAAAAAAGGTATCGAAAGGGCGCCTCATCGAAGCCTCTTTAAGTCAATGGGATATACTGATGCCGAGCTGAAAAGGCCTCTTATAGGCATTGCCAATTCAGCCAATGCGATTATTCCGGGTCATATCCATCTTGATAAAATTGTAGAAGCTGTAAAGGCCGGAGTTTATATGGGGGGCGGCACCCCTGTAGAATTCGGTACTATCGGTGTTTGTGACGGCATTGCCATGAATCATACCGGAATGAAGTATTCTCTCGCGAGCCGTGAACTTATCGCCGATTCAATTGAGGTGATGGCTACCGCCCATGCATTTGATGCCATGGTTATGGTTGTAAATTGCGATAAGATCGTGCCTGGAATGCTGATGGCTGCCGCACGCCTGGATCTTCCCACAATTGTAATAAGCGGAGGCCCTATGCTGGCCGGAGATAATCCAAATCAAACAGGGACAGGGAAAATCGACCTTATCACTGTTTTTGAAGCTGTCGGCGCAGTGCTTTCAGGCAGGATGTCGGAAGAGGACTTGACCTCTATTGAAAATGCCGCCTGTCCAACCTGCGGGTCATGTGCCGGCATGTTTACCGCCAACTCCATGAACTGTTTGACCGAGGCCATAGGCATGGGATTGCCAGGCAACGGCACAATTCCTGCCGTGATGGCCGCGCGTATCCGTCTGGCCAAAGAGGCTGGAATGCAGATAATCAGCCTTTTAAAGCAGCAGATTACTCCGAAAAAAATCATGACTGAAAAGGCGTTTAAAAATGCTCTTACAGTTGACATGGCGCTTGGCTGTTCCACCAACACAGCCCTGCATCTTCTGGCAATTGCAAATGAAGCAAAGGTAAATATCGACCTTAATATGATCAACGAAATCAGCAAGGCGACACCTCATCTTTGCTCGCTCAGCCCTGGAGGCAAACACCACATAGAGGATCTGAATCGTGCGGGAGGCATCAGCGCTCTAATCAATGAGCTGTTACATGCGGGCCTTATCAACAATGACTGCATGACTGTAACCGGAAAAACGATCCACGACAATGTTGCAGATGTTCAAACGCTGGATAAGGATATCATACGGCCTGTAGACAACCCGTATCATAAGTATGGAGGTCTTGCCGTACTTTTCGGAAACCTTGCACCTGATGGATGCATTGTAAAACAGTCTGCGGTTTTAGATGAGATGTTGCGCCATGAAGGGCCTGCCAGGGTTTTTGATTCTGAAGAAGATGCCGTCCAGGCTATTATGAACGGCAATATAAAAAAGGGGGATGTTATCGTCATACGTTATGAAGGGCCCATGGGCGGCCCTGGAATGCGGGAAATGCTAACTCCGACTTCTGCAATTGCCGGCATGAAATTAGACGCTCATGTTGCGCTTATCACAGACGGCCGTTTTTCAGGAGGCACTAAAGGCGCATCCATAGGGCATGTTTCGCCGGAAGCCATGCAGGGAGGGCCTATTGCAATTGTTAAAGAAGGGGATCTTATATCAATCGATATTCCAGGCAAAAAAATAACTCTCAAGGTTACTGAAGAGAAAATCAAGGATAGATTTGCCTTGTGGTCGCCTCCTGAACCAAAGATAACACATGGATATATGGCCAGATATGCTCGAATGGTTTCTTCTGCCGACAAGGGGGCTATAGTAAAATAAAGTGCGCTAAAGTGCCTAAAGTATATTAAAGTGCCTAAAGTTGTGGTACGCTTTCGGCATGCCAATTTTAATGTTAGCTCACTTACAACAAACAACGAGCAACCGGTAACCAGCAACCAGCAAAAGAAAGGATTTATCATGAAACTTACAGGCGCACAGATCCTTATGAAAATGCTAAAGGAAGAAGGTGTTGACACTATCTTTGGATTTCCTGGTGGTGTTGTCATAGACATTTATGATGAACTGGCTAAAACAGATATACGGCATATACTGGTCCGCCATGAGCAGGCAGCGGTTCATGCCGCGGATGGTTACGCAAGGGCCAGCGGCAAGGTTGGTGTCTGTCTGGTAACATCAGGACCCGGGGCTACCAATACAGTGACCGGAATTGCTAGTGCTTATATGGACTCCATTCCCATAGTTATATTTACCGGTCAGGTTCCTACACACCTTATCGGGAATGATGCTTTTCAGGAAGTGGATATAGTCGGAATAACAAGACCATGCACCAAGCACAATTACCTTGTTAAGCGCACCGAGGATCTTGCAAGAATCGTTAAAGAGGCATTTATTATAGCTGCATCCGGCCGACCGGGGCCTGTGCTGATCGATCTTCCAAAGGATGTGTCAAGCACGGCAATAACTTACAAAGCGCCCCAAAAAATTGAGCTGAAGTCATATAAACCTACTTATAGCCCAAACATGAACCAGTTGCAAAAGGCGGTAAAACTTATAAAGAATGCCAAAAAGCCGATTATTTTTGCAGGCGGCGGGGTTGTTCTTTCAAGAGGTTCAAAAGAGCTTACTGAATTGGCCCATAAAACCCAGGCCCCTGTAACATGCTCCTTAATGGGGCTTGGAGCATTTCCGGGCACAGATCCTTTGTGGTTAGGCATGATCGGCATGCATGGCACATATCGAGCCAACATGTGCTCAGGAGACTGCGATCTTATGATTGCCGTTGGAGTCCGTTTTGACGACCGTGTTACCGGAAAAACAGATACATTTGCACCTAATGCAAAGATTGTGCATATTGATATTGATCCCACATCAATACGCAAGAATATTCCTGTTGCCGTCCCTGTGGTGGGTGATTGCAAAACAACCCTTGGTCTTCTTAACAAGCTTTTAGACAAGGAGGACCTGGGCGATCTGAAGAAAAAGAGGAAAACCTGGTTGGATCAGATAGAAAAGTGGAAAAGCACGACTCCGCTGGCATATAAACAGAAAAATATTATCAAGCCGCAATATGTTGTCGAGAAACTTTACGAATTGACTAAAGGCAATGCGATTATAACTACTGAAGTTGGGCAGAATCAGATGTGGGCCGCGCAGTATTATCATTTTAACAAACCCAATCATTTTATTACATCAGGCGGGCTGGGGGTTATGGGGTTCGGGCTTCCAGCAGCAATCGGCGCTCAATTGGCCTGTCCTAAAAAGCTTGTAGTGGATATTGCCGGAGACGGCAGCATTCAGATGAACATACAGGAAATGGCAACTGCAAAACAATACGGTCTTCCAGTAAAGATCGTTATCCTGAACAACCAGTATCTTGGCATGGTCAGGCAGTGGCAGGAATTGTTCTACGACAAACGTTACACTGCTACAGGCATGGAGCATGCCCCTGACTTTGTAAAACTGGCAGAGGCATACGGAGCCCTTGGTTTAAGGGCTACAAAGCCTGAAGAGGTTGAACCGGTACTCATAAAAGGCCTTTCTTCACCTAGAACAGTAATTATGGACTTTGCTGTCGAGAGGGAAGAATGTGTTTATCCAATGGTGCCTGCCGGAGCTCCTATAACGGAAATGCTTCTGGCCTGACAGCAAACGCTAAAGTATAATTAACCGATTAAATTAAGGATATAAATCATGACTGAACAAAAACATATACTTTCGATTTTAGTTGACAACCAGCCGGGGGTGCTGTGCAGGATCACAGGATTGTTCAGCGGAAGAGGCTATAATATTGAAAGTCTTTCTGTTGCCGAAACTACCGATGCTCTGGTGTCCAGGATTACCCTTGTTACCAAGGCGAACGCTCCGGTTGTCGAGCAAATCATGAAGCAGCTTCACAAGCTTATAAATGTGATAAAAGTACATGAACTTACAGAATCAAGTTATGTTCAAAGGGAGATGGCCCTTATCAAGGTTCAGGCCAGATCTGAACACCGGGCTGAAATCCTCAGAATCGTAGATATTTTCAGGTGTAAAGTGGTTGATGTCGGGCAGGAGCATTACACCTTAGAGGTTACCGGAGATGAAGACAAAATGCATGCAATTTTGAATCTTCTAAAACCGATAGGGATTAAGGAAATCGCAAAAACAGGGGTTATCGCCCTTTTCCGGGAATCAAAATGAAAATTACCATAGGAGTTTTTTGCATAGGGCTAAATATTACAAAAATGTAATTATAAATCGGGGAGAATAAAATGGCAAATATCGATTTCGGCGGTGTTGTAGAGGAAGTAGTTACATCTGAAGAATTTTCTCTTGAGAAAGCCAGGGAAGTACTTAAAGATGAAATTGTTGCAGTTTTAGGTTATGGCGTGCAGGGACCTGGGCAGGCTTTGAACCTGAGGGATAATGGTATTAACGTTATAGTAGGGCAGCGTGAAGGTGGTGCATCATGGGATCATGCTGTTGCAGACGGTTTTATTCCAGGCAAAACACTTTTTCCTCTTGAGGAGGCGGCACGGAAAGGGACCGTTATTCAGTTTCTCCTTTCAGATGCTGGTCAGGTTGCAACATGGCCTCAGATAAAAGAATGTCTTAATGAAGGAGATGCTCTATATTTTTCGCACGGATTTTCAATTGTTTATAAAGACCAAACAGGTATTAAGCCTCCGGAAAATGTTGATGTCGTTTTAGTGGCCCCAAAAGGATCGGGCCGCACAGTGCGCACTAACTTTCTGGCCGGCAGCGGCATTAATTCCAGCTTTGCAGTTCATCAGGATTTTACGGGAAAGGCAAAGGAGAGAACTATTGCATTAGGAATTGCTATAGGATCGGGTTATCTTTTTCTGACTACTTTTGAGAAGGAAGTCCGTAGCGATCTTACCGGCGAGCGTGGCGTTCTAATGGGATGCCTTTCCGGTGTAATGGAAGCACAATATAATCTTCTTCGAAAACATGGTCACAGCCCGAGTGAAGCGTTTAATGAGACCGTAGAGGAGCTTACTCAGAGCCTCATACGACTTGTGGCGGAAAATGGCATGGACTGGATGTTCTCAAACTGCAGTACCACTGCTCAGAGAGGGGCTCTGGATTGGGCTCCAAAGTTTCGTGACGCCGTGGTTCCTGTCTTTGACGACCTCTATGAAAGTGTTCTGTCGGGCAAAGAGACAAAAAGAGTTATCGAAGTCAACAGCGCTCCTGATTATCGTGAAAAATTGCAAAATGAACTTGATGTAATCAAGAATTCAGAAATGTGGAAAGCCGGCGCAGCAGTTCGATCATTAAGGCCTGAAAACCGAAAAAAATAAGAAAGAGCAATATTATGGAACCTATCCTGCTATATGATACCACCTTAAGAGACGGAGCCCAGGGAGAAAACATCAGTTTCAGCGCTGAAGAAATGATAAAGATCGCACAGAAGCTTGATGATCTCGGGATACATTACATAGAGGGCGGCTGGCCCGGTTCCAATCCCAGGGACGAACGCTTTTTTGAGCTGGCGAAAAATATTAAATTTCAAAATGCCCGTCTTGCTGCATTCGGCGCAACCCGCAAGCCAGGAATCAAGCCTGATGATGATCCTAACTTAAATGCGCTTCTTGAAAGCGGCGCTCCTGCTGTCACAATTTTCGGAAAGACATGGGATCTCCATGTCGAGCAGGTTATGAGAAATACTTTGAAAGAGAATCTCGCGATGATATGCGACTCTGTCGAGTATCTGAAGAAGAATGATCGTGAAGTTATCTACGATGCCGAGCATTTTTTTGACGGGTATAAGAAAAATCCGGGTTATGCATTGAAAACCCTGATGGCTGCTGTAGAAGGCGGCGCAGACACTATTGTTCTCTGCGATACAAATGGCGGCACCCTGCCATTTGAAATAGAATCCATCATAAATAATGTACAAAAAAGCATTGCTGAAAAACAGAGCACAAAAACAGATGACCTGGCGCTTAAAATCGGAATTCATACACATAACGACTGCGGCTTGGCTGTGGCCAATTCCATAGCAGCGATCCGCGCGGGCGCTGTTATGGTTCAGGGGACTGTCAATGGATATGGAGAAAGATGCGGCAATGCGGACCTTACCTCAATTATACCGATTCTTTGTATAAAAATGGATTGTCCGTGTATTTCAAACAAGAACCTTGCAAAATTAAAAAAGGTCTCCAGGTTTGTCAGCGAGACTGCGAACATGATTCCATTAAGCACCAGGCCCTTTGTGGGCAAAAGCGCTTTTGCCCACAAGGGCGGTATTCATGTAAGCGCTATCATGAAGGTTCCGGGGGCATATGAACATATGGATCCTGAGTATGTGGGGAACAAGCGCCGTGTTTTGATATCGGATCTTTCAGGCAAGAGCAATATAGAATACAAGGCCAGGGAACTGGGCATTGAGCTTAATGGCAAGGGGCTTGACAGCCGCAAAATCGCTTCTGAAATAAAACGGCTGGAAGATCAGGGTTATCAGTTTGAAGCGGCTGACGGCTCCTTTAAAATACTTATGGAAAAATTTACAAAACAGTTCAAACCGTTATTTGAACTGAAATCTTTTAGAGTTCACGTTGAAAAGGAAAAAGATCATCCGTGTTCGTCTCATGCTACTATCAAGGTTTCTGTCGGCGATAAAGAGGAAATTACCGCCGCCGAAGGACATGGGCCGGTTGGCGCTCTGGACAATGCCTTGCGCAAGGCTCTGGAAAAATTTTATTTAACAGATCTTGATTCCATGCGTCTTGTAGATTTCAAAGTCCGGGTAATAGATGGCGACAAAGGAACTGCGGCAAAGGTAAGGGTTTTAATAGAATCAAGAGACGAAGATGATATCTGGAGTACAATCGGCGCTTCAGAGGATATCATTGAAGCAAGCTGGCAGGCGCTGGCAGACAGTTTTCAGTATAAGCTGGCCAAGGAACGGAAAAAAGCATTGGAAAATAGTCGAGTAGAGAAATAGTTGGATAGTCGAGTAGTCAACCACTCGACTAATTTCCTACTCAACCACTTGACCAATATTACTGATAGCGGAGCAAAATCATGAATGAAAAAGTAATAATATTTGACACAACCCTAAGGGATGGTGAGCAGTCTCCCGGAGCAAGCATGAACACCGCTGAAAAGCTGCGGATTGCCGTGCAACTGGAAAAACTCGGTGTAGATGTGTTGGAGGCAGGGTTTCCTGCCGCATCTGAAGGAGATTTTGAGGCGGTTTCCAGAATAGCAGGCAGGTTGAAAAACACAGAAGTCGCCGCATTGGCGCGAACTTCCAAAAAAGATATCGATCATGCCTGGGGCGCTATCCGTAATGCCGCTAAACCGAGGATACATACCTTTATTGCAACTTCGGATATTCATATGGACTATAAGCTGAAAATGACACGGGATGCGGTTGTAAAAAAAGCAATTGAAGCGGTTAAATATGCGAGATCTTTTACTGACAGCATAGAATTTTCTGCTGAAGATGCATCAAGGAGCGATCGTGATTTTTTGTGCAGGGTTTTTGAGGCCGTAATTGAGGCCGGCGCCACAACTATTAATATTCCTGACACAGTAGGCTACGCTATTCCACAGGAATTTGCGGATCTTGTTAAATATGTAATAGCGCATACACCCAATATCCATAAAGCAATTGTGAGCATACACTGCCATAACGACCTTGGCCTTGCCACAGCCAATACTCTTGCGGCAATAAGCGCCGGCGCAAGACAGGCTGAAGTTACAATAAACGGGATCGGAGAAAGGGCGGGAAATACGTCTCTTGAAGAGATTGTAATGGCTCTGCATACAAGACCCAATTATATCCCGGTATCAACAGATATTAACACCAAGCAGATTTATCCGACAAGCCGGCTTGTCAGCATGATAACAGGAATTATTGTGCAGCCGAATAAGGCTATAGTCGGCGCCAACGCATTTGCGCATGAAGCAGGTATCCACCAGGACGGCATGTTGAAAAACCCGATGACATATGAGATTATGAAGCCTGATACCATAGGTCTCGGCGCCGGCAAGCTTGTATTGGGCAAACATTCAGGAAGGCATGCCCTGCGCTCACATCTAAAGGATTTGGGATATGATCTTTCAGACGAAGAATTAAATCTTATCTTTAAAAAATTCAAGGAGCTTGCGGATAAGAAAAAAGATATTGTGGATGAGGATCTTGAGGTTCTTGTTACAGAAGGTATATTACGAACTACAGATATTTTCTGCCTGGAGTATTTGCATGTGATAAGCGGGACAACGGTTCTTCCCATGGCGAGTGTTAAACTCATAATAAACGGACGCTCTGTGCAGGGCGCGGGTTATGGGAACGGGCCGATTGATGCGGCTTTTAACACAATAGCAAAACTTACCGGGACCGGATCGGAACTCTTAAGATTTTCTGTGAGTGCCCTGACCGGCGGCACGGATGCACAGGGAGAGGTAACCGTGCGCTTAAATGAAGACGGGCTTATTGCTCTTGGCAGAGGAGCTGATCCGGATATCATCACAGCCAGCGCCAAGGCTTATATTAACGGGCTAAACAGGCTGGAATACTTAAAAGCCAATCCTGTGATATCACCTGAAACATTGTAGCCCTTTGAAAAAACTGTCTAAATTCATCAGGTTTGCAATGTTCCAATAATATCTGTTAGCCGCGGGATATTTCTTTTTATAAGAAAGGCTTCTATTCCTTCAATAATGTCAATTGTGGCATGCGGGTTGATCAAATTCGCCGTTCCGACCTGAACCGCAGCCGCCCCTGCTATTAAAAACTCAAGCGCATCCTCTGCGGTCATTATGCCTCCGACCCCTATTACAGGGAGCTTAACATTTTGAACTACCTGCCATACCATGCGCAAAGCTATTGGTTTAATTGCCGGGCCGGAAAGCCCTCCGGTTATATTTGCAAGCTTCGGCCGCCGGGTTTCAATGTCTATAGCCATGCCGGTTATCGTATTTATTAATGATATGGAATCAGCGCCCGCATCCTCCACACCGCGGGCAATAAGAGTAATATCGGTTACATTGGGAGTAAGTTTTACCATAAGTGGTTTGCCGGTATTGTTTCTGACAGCCTTTACTATTTTGCAGGCTGCATCAGGATCGGTTCCAAATGCCGCGCCTCCCGCCTTTACATTGGGGCATGAGATATTGACTTCAATGCCGGCTATTTCTTCAATTTCATCAATGCGTGATGCCATCTCAGCATATTCCCGGGCATCTTTTCCGTAAATGTTTACAATGATGGGCGTTGATAGTTTTTTGAGGAACGGAAGTTTTTCTTCAATAAATGATGCAAGCCCGACGTTTTCAAGGCCGATGGCATTGAGCATGCCGCATGGGGTTTCAACTATCCTTGGAGGTGGGTTACCCATGGAGGGTTTAAGAGACAAACCCTTGACAATAACAGCGCCAAGCCGGTTCAAATCAATAAGATTTTCAAACTCCCTGGCATAACCGAATGTACCGGATGCCGTCATTACCGGGTTTTTTAGCTCTATTCCTCCAATATTTACTGATAGGTCGGCTTTGTTTTCCATAATACCCGTCTATTACCTCCGGCATGCGATTATATGAGACCGCGGATTAAAATTTAAGCCTGAATTCCTCACATCTTTTCTATGATTTCGTATGCCTTTTCAAGCGCCTGATCAAGTTTCTCGGGTATGGAGCCGCCGGCCTGCGCCATATCAGGCCTTCCGCCTCCGCCGCCACCGACTATGGCCGCAACCTGCTTTACAATGCTTCCCGCATTAAAACGATTCATTAAATCCTTTGTAACAACCACGATAAGCAGAACATTGGGACCTGCAACACTGCCAAGCACAACGATTCCAGATTTCATTTTTTCCTTGAATCTGTCAGCCAGATCTCTAAGAGCCGCGGGCGTGTCAACCACGACTTTTTTTACCTGAACCTTTACATTGTCTATTAATTTAATATAACCTTCGGAGCTATCCGCCTTTGTTGCAGCAATTTTTGCTTTAAGTTTTTCTATTTCCTTTTCAGCGGACTTATGCTCGCTGATTATTTTGTTAATTCTCTTTAGAATATCTTCCGGCCTTTCCTTTATCAGGCGGGCTGTTTCCTGAACTATTTTTGAAGCCTTCTGGATATATTCAAGTGCTGCTTCGCCGGTCAGGGCTTCGATCCTTCTTATTCCCGATGCTACGCTGGATTCTCCGATTATCTTGAAAAGGCCAATCTTGCCGGTGTGGCTGGCATGAATTCCTCCGCAGAGTTCCTTGCTGAAAGATGCAAGGGAAACAACCCTGACCCGGTCTCCATATTTTTCTTCAAAAAGGGCTGTAGCCCCTGATTTAAATGCTTCTTCAGCATCCATTTCTTTTGTTTCAACCAAAACATTTTCGCGTATTCGATTGTTTACAATACTTTCAATTTTATTTAAAGTATCGCCGTCAACCTGAGAAAAATGGGTAAAATCAAAACGGAGTCTGTCCGGTGATACAAACGAACCAGCCTGTTTTACATGGTCGCCCAGCGTTTCGCGCAATGCAAAATGGAGTATATGTGTGGCAGTGTGGTTGCAGGCAATAGCCTCACGACGCGTTTTTTCAACAACAAGCTTTACATTATCCCCTTTTTTAATGCTTCCTGAAATTATTTTACCTTTATGTATTATAAGACCTGTCGGGTCCTTAATGGTGTCAGAAACATCCATTTCAAGCATTCCAGGATTCAGACCTGTTATTTTTCCTTTATCCCCTACCTGGCCTCCGGATTCAGCATAAAAAGGTGTAATTTCTGATACAACTTCAACAATTTTGCCGGTTGTTGCCTCTTGGACTTCATAGCCGTTTTCTACTATTGCAAGGATAGGTGAGGCACAATAATCCGCCTGATAGCCGACAAACTCCGGTTTTATTCCATCGGACGAAAGTCTTTTATAGGCATCACTGACCTCTGAAAAGGTTGCGATAGATCTGGATCTGGTTCGCTGCCCTTCCATGGCCTCATTAAAACCTGTCATATCCAGGGTCATGTTTTCATCCCTGACCACATCTTTTATGATATCGACCGGAAATCCATAAGTGTCGTACAGTTTAAATATTACATGACCCGGCATCTGGTTTTGGTTTTTTGCTTTTATATCTGCAAGTGTTTCGTTTAAAAGCTTAAGCCCGTTATCCAGGGTTTCTGAAAATCTGATCTCCTCATTTTGAATTACATTTGTGATAAAAGCGGCGGCATTTGAAAGCTCAGGATAGGCCGGTTCCATGATATTAAACACCTTTTTTGCCGTTTTATGAAGAAACGGCTTTGAAAGACCTATATTGCGGCCGTAACGTATTGCTCTGCGTATGATTCGGCGAAGCACATATCCTCTTCCTTCATTAGATGGAAGTATTCCGTCGCCTATAAGAAATGCGGCAGCCCTGGTGTGGTCGGCAATTACCTTCATGGCTATGTCGTTTTGCAAAGAATTGCCGAATTTTTTTTCTGAAAGAGTTTCCACCATTGTAATAATCGGACGGATAAGATCTGTATCAAAGTTTGTGGGCACATTCTGCACAAGAGCGGCTATCCGTTCAAGACCCATACCCGTGTCGATACTGGGTTTTGGAAGGGAGGTCATCTTTCCTGAGATGTCACGGCTGTACTGCATAAAAACAAGATTCCATATCTCAAGGTACCTGTCGCATTCGCATCCTACCCTGCAACCAGGACTGTTGCAGCCGAATTCTTCGCCGCGATCTATGAGTATTTCGCTGCATGGGCCGCATGGACCTGTATCTCCCATTGACCAGAAGTTATCCTTTTCCCCAAACCTCACAATCCGGTCTTCCGGCACGCCGATATTCTTACTCCAGATATTATATGCCTCATCATCGTCAAGATAGACTGAAACCCATAGCTTCTCCGTTGGCAGGCCATAGCCGCGCACAAGCAGATCCCATGCAAACTCAATCCCTTTTTCCTTGAAATAGTCACCAAAGGAAAAATTTCCTAACATCTCGAAAAAGGTATGGTGCCTGGCAGTATAACCCACATTTTCCAGGTCGTTATGTTTACCTCCTGCGCGCACGCATTTCTGTGATGTTGCGGCCCTTACATACCCTCTTTTTTCTTCGCCCAGAAAGGTGCGCTTAAACTGGACCATACCGGCATTTGTAAACAACAAAGTAGGATCATCTGAAGGAACAAGGGAAGAACTTCTTATAATCCGATGGTTGTGTTTTTTAAAATATTCAAGGAATTGACTGCGTATTTCGTTGCTCGTCATCGATTACTTTGTTCCTTCTTCCACCTTTGCGGAAAGACCAAGCGCTTCTCTGACCTTTGCAACCGCGGAATTATAAATATCCGGATTTTCGCTTAAGAATTTTTTTACATTTTCACGGCCCTGGCCTATTCTCTCTCCATTATATGAATACCATGACCCGCTTTTGTCAATTATGCCTGCTTCAACGCCCGCGTCAACAAGGTCGCCTGTTTTTGATATGCCTTCACCATACGTGATGTCAAATTCAGCCTCCTTGAAGGGGGGCGCCATCTTGTTTTTTACAACACGCACCCTTGTACGGTTTCCAGTAATATCCTGGCCCTCTTTTATAGCTCCGATGCGTCTGATATCAAGCCTTACAGAGGAATAGAACTTGAGCGCATTCCCGCCGGTAGTTGTTTCAGGATTGCCGAACACCACACCTATTTTCATGCGTATCTGGTTTATAAAAATAACCGATGTCATGGTTTTGCTTATTGAAGCGGTCAGCTTCCTAAGCGCCTGCGACATGAGTCTGGCTTGAAGCCCCATGTGGGAATCACCCATCTCCCCTTCGATTTCCGCTCTGGGAACAAGGGCTGCAACCGAATCTATAACCACGATATCTATTGCTCCGCTTCTAACCAGCATGTCTGCTATTTCAAGCGCCTGTTCACCTGTATCAGGCTGTGCAAGCAAAAGCTCATCACAATTCACGCCAAGCTTCTTTGCATACCCGACATCAAGAGCATGCTCAGCATCTATAAATGCGGCAATGCCGCCCTTTTTCTGAGCTTCTGCAATAACATTAAGGGTCAGGGTTGTTTTGCCGGATGATTCCGGGCCAAAAATTTCTATAACCCTGCCCCTTGGCAGGCCTCCTATGCCCAGCGCCTTGTCAAGAGCGAGGGATCCGGTCGGTATTACCGGAACATCAACAATCGGCTGGCTGCCCAGCCTCATAATAGAACCTTTGCCGAACTGACGTTCAATTTGAACTATAGCGGCATCTGCGGCTTTTTCCTTGTCCGGTGAAATGCTCATAATATCCTCCCAAAATGCTTTTATCTAAAGTGATCCGTTTAAGGTTCAGGGTTCAAAGGTTATAGCCTGCTGATATCTTTAACTTTATAACACAATACTCAGATTAGTCTCTTTCACCCATTGGGTGAAACATAACATGCGCCCCTATTAAGGCCTTAGGCCACCTTTAGCCAATGGCTAATAGCCAATAGTCAAAGGTAAAGCGAAGCTTTCTAAGGCTCTTCAACCGTGAACGTTGAACCGCTCAACCCAGGTTTTTCTATAATGATATGCTGATCAGCTTCGTGTAAACAGCGCCGTTTGATTTTAAATCGCTTTTAAATAAAATAATATTATCTGCAATAAATGGCTCTGATTCAAGTTCTTTATATTTTTTTATTGCAGTAATAAGTTTTGTCCGGTCAAGCTGTTTTTTTACACGAGCCAGCGTCAGATGACCCTTAAACGGCCTGTTCTCCCTTGAAAAACCGATCTTTTCCAATTGATCTTCAAGACTCTTTTGCAGTTGAATAAGCATGTCAATTTGCCCTTTGATGCCGACCCATAAGACATTGGGACGATTAATGTCTGGAAAGGCGCCTATCCCTTTTGCAGCCAGAGATATCGGAGCATGATCTGCAGCGGATTTAAATATCGCTTTGCCAACCCTTTGTGCATCCTCTTCGTTGATGTTGCCTAAAAATTTCAGTGTAAGGTGGATGTTTTTTACCTGAACCCACCGCGCATCCAATTTATTAGACTTCAGGTCTTCCTGAATACTGCTTATAAAGGATCTTATTTTTTCCGGCAGTTCAAAACCTATGAAAGCGCGTATGATATCAGGCATTTGGAAGAGTAAACTGCGGTTCGCCCAGCGTGAATTTACCATCTGAAATCCAACTTTTCAATATTTCAGCTATCTCACGTGCCTTTACCATGCTGGAAATAGGCACGGTTGGGACAGTCTCTCCCTGAAATTTTATATGGCCGCTTTTAAGCTCGGCATAACTGACCTGGCCGTAGCTTTTTGAAATGCCATTTGGATAATCATGCCCATAATCGACTATCTGGGTAAAAATTTCCTCGTCAGATATAGCAGTGTGTTGCGCAATTTCTTCGTTCAATATCGGGATCGGAATACCCAGACCTACGGCCAGCGAACATCCGTAACCCTGGAGACTAACGCCAACCAGCCAGCTCGGACTCATTGTTTTCATGTCTCCCATAACCCACAATGTTCCGGCAGGTGCGACAGGAACACCCCTTTCAGTCCTATTTACAGAAGGGTTATGCTGGGTTCCGTGCCATGTAACATAGCCTATGCCGCCGCCTAAAAAGATCCTGGTTCCAAGTCCGATGGTTTTGTAATAAGGATCATTAAAAAGAGGGCTTAATTGTCCTGCAGAGCAGTAGTTTGCATTGCCTGCTTTTGGTTTAAGAGCGCCCATATAAGTATAAACGGTTTTGTTGGTAAGATTTATGGCACAGTTATAATTCTGATACCCGTTTCTTGGGTTGCAAAGCGTTGCGCTGGGAAGGGTGCGCAGAGTTATCTCCTTTTCTATCATCCTGTTCGGATAGCATGCTGTCCCATAAGAGGTTGCTTTTAAATATACCTTCTTTTTTGCAAGCAAATCCTGGATTACATGGCCCCCTCCGTATCTGAATTCACCTGGATATACCTTGTTTAACGGATCATCCTCGCACAGCTCCGTGGCCCCGAGATAGCAGTCTACAGCGGCGATTCCAGCATATGCAGGCACCTTGTTCACCCAGACCTTGGAAGCCTTAATTCCAGGAACAGAATGCCCAAAATTAATAAAGGCTCCTGAAGAACACATAGGGGAAAAAGTTCCTGTGGTTACAACATCAACATGTCTTGCAGCTTCAATCGGGCCTTCATTTTTGACGATATTGATGATTTCCTCTGCTGTAACCACAACTACTTTACCGGATTTAATTTTTTCATTGATTTCCCTATAAGTCTTGTTAACTTTATATTTTTTCATTCCAAAACGCTCCAGGCCAAGTCAGATTTCCAGCCTTTATCTTAAATTGTAACACCTAATTTAACTTTGGCTCAATCAGGGTTTAACAGCCTCAATCTTGCTGGTTATATTGTTGGTTATCCATGCTGCATCCCACCATTCAAGAGGGTTTACAAAGGTGTTATGGATAAAAATACCGAAATGCAGATGATCGCCGCCTGCAAGGCCTGTCATGCCTGTGCGGCCCACGATTTCACCCTTTGATACAAGCTGATCCTTTTGCACATTATAACTGCTTAAATGAGAATACATGCTAAGCAGCCCAAATCCATGGTCGATTATGACGGTTTTCCCATAAATACCAAGATGATCGGCAAAAACCACCTTTCCCCTGTTGGATGCGGGTACCGGCGAATGCTCAAGAGAGGCCAGATCTATGCCAAGGTGAACCTGGCGGTCGATTATTTGTTCTTTGTATTTATATGTTCGATGATCAGCAAATCCAGCCCTGTTTGCCGACTTTGGCAGCCTTTGAAATGGCCCGTTCCAGTATAACGCGTTGTCGGTTTTTTGCCCTAGTTCTGTTACCTGTTTGTAGTTGCTTTGACGAAGATTATGATTTATTTTTAAAAATTTATCCAGCACGGATGTTTTGGAATCTGACGGAGCATCAATTTCGAATTCCGGCATCTTATAGTTTAGAAATTTATCTGAAATGTTAATCACATCTTTTCTAAATTCCTTCTTTTTTATATAATAAGATAATCCGGCTATTGCATTGTTGCCTGCCCGGTCGGTTGCTTTAACAAAAATTTCGGTTTTTGGCCCCTTGTCGTAACTGAGTGCAAAAAAAGCCATGAATATATCAGGATCCTTAAAATATCCTGAATAGCCCGGAAAGAAATTTTCTCCAACATATATTCCGCTTTTTGGGCATGGCTCAGACAGCCTGTATATAGCCAGGGCTGCCCCCCCCTGGCTTATATTGTGGGCTCTGCTCAAAATATCTATATCAGGCGACAGGGTGTCGATGGTTATATTTTTTTCAATATATGTTTTATTGCCGTGCCACCATCCGCGCCAGGAAAAATCCCGCGCAACAATACGCAAAATTGCCTTGCCGTCGCTAACTCCTATTTTCCTTGGTTCTATCTTGATCTTAAAAGTCTCTTTATGAATTTTTTCGCCCTTATACTCTGGTGCCTGAAAGTCCTTATCAAGCATCACAACCTCTTTGCCATCTTTATAAAGACCGATCCACATCATTCGTATACCACTTTTAGTGTCAGACACTGAAATGGAAAGCTCTTGAGATGCTTTTATTGACAAAGAGGGGAGTTCCAGCACAACAGACGGGTTTTCGCCCTCAAATAGAGTTGAGAAAAACCACACTATTGGAACAATCAATATAAAACAGATTAGAACAACAAGGCGATATTTTGTATTGGTTTTCAATGGGTTATATCCAGTCTTTAATTTTAATATATTAAAAAAATATAACAGTTAAAAAGCGTGTAATCAAGGTAAAGTTTTCGTTTGTTGACTTTTAACCATGCGTAAGATAAATTCTTTTTATTTTACTCGATTACTTGGCAGGGTCTGACACATTATGGGTAATATGGTCAAAACAGGTAATATATCAATCGGGCAGGGAGCGCCTCTTGTGCTTATTTCAGGTCCATGTGTGATAGAGGATTATGAAACCTGTTTTGAAATAGCTTCATTTCTTAAAGAACTTACGCAAGAATTGGGCATCCCCTTTATCTTCAAGGCGTCCTATGACAAGGCTAACCGCACATCAATAAATTCTTTCAGGGGCCCTGGACTGGTTGATGGACTTAAAATTCTTGCGCAAATAAAGTCAGAACTCGGCATAAAGATTCTTTCAGATGTGCACAGAATAACTGAAGTGGAAAGAGCCGCACAGGTGCTGGATATAATACAAATTCCTGCTTTTTTATGCAGGCAGACCGATTTTATTTTAGAAGTTGCCGGAACCGGAAAGCCGGTAAATATTAAGAAAGGGCAGTTTCTTGCTCCCTGGGATGTTGTCAATATTGTTAAAAAGATAACCTCTGCGGGAAACAAACAGATCATGATTACGGAACGGGGCACAATGTTCGGCTATAACAATCTGGTTGTAGATTTCCGCGGCATAAAGATAATGCAGGATACAGGCTGGCCGATAATATTTGACGCCACTCACAGCATCCAGCTTCCGGGAGGGGTTGGTTCAAGTTCCGGAGGGCAGCGTGAATTTGCGCCGATCCTTACAAAAGCTGCGGTTGCCGCAGGTGCGGATGGAGTGTTTTTGGAGGTTCATAAAGATCCGGACAGGGCACCTTGTGACGGACCCAACTCGTTAAAACTTGATGATCTTTACGAGCTTCTTTTACAACTCGTGGCAATTAGAGGTGTATTAGTTTAATTTTTTGTAATATTTTAGGTTGGTTAAAATATTACGATTTTTTCAGGTTTAAAACAGGATGATGATTATTGATAAATTAAAAGGGATAAAACTTCTTCTCCTTGACGTAGATGGAGTTCTTACCGACGGCAGTATAATATATAATGACAATGCCGAAGAAACCAAGGTTTTTAATGTAAAAGACGGGCTTGGGATAAGGCTTCTTATCGAAGAAGGAATAGATGTATGTGTCGTAACAGGCAGAACTTCAAAGGCTCTTTTGCACAGGTGTAAAAATCTTGGAATTTCATATATATTCGACGGAGTCGGCAACAAGGCCTCTGTTATGAATTCCATTATTACGCGGACAGGCGTGCTGCCCGAAGAAATCGCATTTATCGGCGACGATTTGCCCGATCTTCCCTTAATGAAACTGGTCGGTCTTTCCATTGCCGTAGCCGATGCACACGAAAAACTGCTGGAAAAAGCCGATATGGTTACATCTGCAAAGGGCGGCTTTGGCGCTGTAAGAGAGGTTTGCGAAACCATATTAAAAGCTAAGGGGCTTTTAGAAAATATTATCAAGCAGTTTTAATGGCATCGTCAAAAGGCCCATCTACTGCGTTGTAATATTTTTTCAGACATTCGGCATTTTATATGTGTGGCCTCATTCCTGAAAAACTACTACGCCTTATATATAAACGTTTTTACTTAGCCATTGATAATGCTTTTTATTAAGAAAAAAAACACTGAAAATAAAAAACTGAAGATTTTTTTAGTCGTAATCATTCTTCTTTCCCTGTGCGTCATATCGGCGGTTTTTATAGGCTATCGATTAATTTTGAACAAAGAGGGCAAGTTTATTTCATCCCTTAACACCGAGGCAAACATATCAATAAGCAAGGTTTACCAAACAGCAACGCGTGATGGGATAAAGGAATGGAGCCTGGAAGCTAAATCAGCATCTTATATTGATGCAACCAAACAGGCAAATCTCCAGGATGTTATTGTAACATTTTTTCTTAAAGATGAAGAAAAGGTTTGTCTGACGGCTGACCAGGGCATTCTGAAAACAGATTCAAATGACATTGAGGTTACAGGCAATGTTGTTGTGCAAAATGAAACTTACAGGCTGAAAACCAAAAAGCTTAATTACGAACACACCAAACGTATTATTTTTTCAAAAGTTCCTGTGGAAATTGTCAGTGATTCACTCAATCTTGCAGCCGACTCGATGAGTTTTGATTTAAATACCAACAGGATCTTGTTTGAAGGAGGGATTGAGGGCAGTTTTAGTGAGACCATTATTTTATAATATAACAGGTTGTCGGGCATCCTATTCCTTGATTGTAATTTTGTTGTTTGCATGTGTTTTTAAGGTGTCTTTTGCATATGCCGACGATCCGGCAATAAATCCGGGAAAAGACAGCAAGAAAATTCATATTACATCCGACAGCCTGGTTGCCGACAACGAAGCCATGATCGCTGAATTTATTGGGAATGTTATAGCAATCAGGGAAACAGACGTTATTACATCCGACAGGCTGAAGATTTTTTATAAAAAGGGTATTGCTAAAAAGCAGAACCCGGCAGCCGGAGAGGAAATGATAAAAAAGATTGTCGCAAACGGCAATGTGGTAATAAAATTTGATGACAAGGTTGCAAAGGCACAACAGGCGGTTTATACGGCTGAGACTGGGATAATTGTTTTAACCGGTCCGGATTCGAATGTTACAAGCGGAAACAATTTTATTTCAGGCGAAAAAATAACCATGTACAGATCTGATGACCGCATGGTGGTTGAAAGCGGCAAAGAAAAACGGGTTGAAGCTGTATTTTATTCAAAAGATAATAACATGAAATAGTATATGCCCAACAAACAAAACCATGGCAAAATTGTCTCTTCAAAAATTGATTAAATTCTATAATGGAAAGCGGGTAGTAAACTGCGTAAGCCTGGATATTGAAAGCGGCAGTGTTGTCGGCCTTCTTGGTCCTAACGGCGCCGGCAAAACCACTACTTTTTATATGGCTATTGGAATTATAAAGCCTGATGAAGGTAAGGTTTTTATTGATGATGAAGATATCACCGATTACCCCATGTATATGAGGGCCCGCAAGGGTGTTGGATATCTTCCTCAGGAGCCTTCAATATTCAGAAAGCTTTCTGTAAAACAAAATATTTTAGCGATTCTAGAAGCGCTTTCTATCTCAAAGTCGGAACAAAATTATCGCGTAAACATGCTTCTTGACGAGCTGGGCATTAAGCACCTTGCAGATCAAAAGGCTAGTATGCTTTCAGGAGGGGAGAGACGGCGGCTCGAAATTACGCGTGCATTAGCTGCCAACCCATCATTTATTTTACTGGACGAACCTTTTGCAGGCATTGATCCTCTGGCTGTTATTGATATAAAAAACATCATTGAACATCTTAAAAAACGAGGAATTGGAATTTTGATATCTGATCATAATGTCAGGGAAACGCTTGAGGTTTGCGGCAAGGCATATATATTAAACGAAGGGCAGGTTATTGAATCGGGAAGTCCGGAAAAGATAGCTTCCAGTGAAATAGCACGGCGCATATATTTAGGAGATGAGTTCAGGTTATAAAACCATGCTTGAATTAAGGCAACAGCTAAAATTATCCCAGCAGCTTATCATGACACCGCAGCTCCAGATAGCCATTAAGCTTCTGCAGCTGTCCCGTCTGGAGCTTATGGATACTATCCAGCATGAACTGGAGGAAAATCCCGCGCTGGAAGAGGTAACTGATTTTGCTGGTGAAGAACAATCTTCGGAGCAATCTAAAGCTGTGGCGGCTGAAAAACCTCTCAAAGAGGTTACAATAGAAGAAAAAATTGATGATAATATTGACTGGAGCAATTATCTTGATGAATATAATTCGTCCGGCAGAATCCATTTTGAAACCGAAAAAAAGGATACGCCAAATTTTGAATCTTTTGTAGCACGCAAGGAATCTTTGAGGGAACACCTTCTCTGGCAGCTGCTTATGATATTTCAGGCAGAAGAGCAACAAAGGATTGGAAGCTTAATTATCGGCAATCTGGATAAAGATGGGTATCTAAAGGTTTCTGTCGAAGAGATTGTTGCGTCAAGCAACTCAACAACCGAAAAAGTAAATAAGCTTTTGTTATTAATGCAGACTTTTGACCCGATCGGAGTATGCGCCAGAGATCTCGGCGAATGTCTCCTCATTCAGGCAAGGCATTTGGGGCTTAATAATACTGTAGTAACCGATATTATCAGTAACCATCTCAAGCATCTTGAAAATAAAAATTATAAAGCCATAGCAAAAGCATTAAAAGTAAGCATTGAAGAGGTTCTTTCTGCTGTAACTGTTATTAAAGCGCTGGAGCCAAGACCCGGACGGCAATTTTCCGATGAAGAGCCTCAATATATTATTCCGGACATTTTTGTTTATAAATCGGAAAATGAATTTGTGATAATAATAAATGATGATGGCATGCCAAAACTCCGAGTCAGTTCTTTTTATAAAAATACAATAAAATGTGGGGGAAAGATCACTGGCAGTGCAAAGAACTATATGCAGGAAAAAATGCGTTCAGCAGCATGGTTAATCAAAAGCATTTATCAGCGCCAGAAAACCATCTACAGGGTTATGGAAAGCATCTTGAAATTCCAGCAAGACTTTTTCGAAAAGGGAATAGCATACTTAAGGCCGATGGTGCTAAAGGATGTGGCTCAGGATATAGGCATGCACGAATCAACAATCAGCAGGGTTACAACAAACAAGTATGTTCATACTCCACAAGGTATTTTTGAATTGAAATATTTTTTTAATAGTTCTATTAATCGAATAAATGGTGAGGCAATAGCCTCTATCAGCGTTCAGGAAAAGATAAAGAAGATTATTGCCGGTGAAAATTCCAAAAAACCTTACAGCGATGATAAAATCTCAGAACTTTTGAAGCAGATGAATATTGATATCGCCAGAAGGACAGTCGCCAAGTATCGGGAAAGGCTAAAACTGCTGCCATCAAACAAACGTAAACAATTTTAGGGAGGCTTTTACATGCAGACATCTGTAACTTTTAAAAATCTGGATTCCTCTGAAAATTTAAAATCATATGTTCAAGAAAAACTTAACCGGTTTGATAAATACTTGTACAACCCGGCAGAAGCAAAAGTTGTCCTTTCGGTTGAAAAATTTCGTCATATAGCGGAAATCAATATTATTGGCGACAGACTAAACATAAACGGCAAAGAAGAAACCGGCGACATGTATTCATCTATTGATATGGTTTTAGATAAGCTTGAAAAACAGATAAAGAAAAACAGGGAAAAAAACAGAGGATACAGGGGCGGTTCAAAAGTCAGCGTAAAAGATGCCTTTGTTGAAGACATTGCTCGTCGCGATGTAAATGTTGAAAGAGATGTCAAGATTAAAAACATCGAATATAAGCCAATGGATATAGAAGAAGCTATAATGCAGATGGATCTTATAAGCAGTGATTTTCTTGTGTTTACAAACGCCAGAACCAATCAGGTTAATGTTCTTTACGGTCGTAAGGATGGTCACTACGGCTTGATCCAGCCCGGCACAGTGTAAACTATTAACAAAAATTTTGGTGAATATTAAATGAAAATTCTTGAAGTTTTAGATAAAGAAGCAATCATTGTTGAGCTTAAATCAGATGACAAGAAGGGGGTGCTTGAAGAACTTGTCAGGCCTGCGGCCCTTATTGCCGGCGTAAATCATGAAGAAATTATGCGAGTACTCCTGGAGAGAGAACGACTCGGTAGTACCGGCATAGGCGGAGGAATCGGCATTCCGCACGGCAAACTAAAGAGCCTGAAATCACTGGTGCTTGGTTTTGGTCTTAGCCGAAAAGGGATTGACTTTGAATCTATGGATGGCAAGCCCACCCATATCTTTTTTCTTCTGGTTACACCGGAAAATTCTACGGGCCTTCATTTGAAACTGCTTGCCAGGATTTCCAGAATTCTTAAAAATGATCTTTTTAAACAAAAACTGCTGGAAGCTGCCAGCAGCGAGGAAATCCTTTCCATCATAAAGGAAGAAGATGACAGGTTTTAAACACTTTTTACGGATTCATCACCATTAAAGGGGTTTTATGATTGGCATAGTTATTGTTACGCACAGACAGCTTGGGGATTCATTTATTGATGCCGCTGAATTCATTCTTGGCGGCAGGCCGGAAGCCATGGAGTCGGTTTCCATAGATTTGAATGAAAAGGCAGATATGCTTCGATTGAAAATTGCCGAAGCAATAAACAGGGTAAAAACAAAAGAAGGGGTGCTTGTTTTAACCGATATGTTTGGTGGAACCCCTTCCAATCTGAGCTATTCATTTCTTGAAGAAGGAAGGGTAGAGGTTTTATCCGGTGTTAACCTCCCGATTTTATTAAAAGCCGTTAACACTCGAAAAGACAATGATCTTAGTAACCTCGGACAAAACCTGGAAGCTTTTGGGAAGAAGAGCATTTCCCTTGCAAGTGCTGTTTTAAAAGGAAACAAACGCGAATAATTTGACATGTTAAAATAAGGGGGCATTATGAGCATAAAGATAGGCATCAACGGTTTTGGAAGAATAGGACGTCTTGTTTTCAGAGCCGCTATTAATCATCCGGAGATTGAGGTCGTGGCTATTAATGATCTTACAGATTCAGCCACAATGGCTCATCTTCTTACCTATGATTCGGTACACGGTAAACTTGGCGTTGAAGTTACAGCCGGGGACGACTCAATTGAAGTAGGAGGCAAATCCATCGGTATTACATCCATAAAGAATCCGGATGATCTTGCCTGGAAAAACTTTGGAGTTGATATTGTCGCTGAATGTACCGGGCTTTTCCTGGATTCCGAAAGCGCGTCAAAGCATCTTGCCGCGGGGGCCCGAAAGGTTATTATATCCGCCCCTGCCAAGAATCCCGATATTACAATTGTCATGGGTGTTAATTCAAATCAGTATAAACCAGCGCAACATCATATTATATCAAATGCCTCCTGTACAACAAACTGTCTTGCGCCTGTTGCCAAAGTGCTTCTGGAAAATTTCGGCATCAGGTGCGGGCTTATGACTACCATACATTCTTACACAGGAGATCAGCGTCTCCTTGATTTTCCCCACAAGGACCTGCGCAGAGCACGAGCCGCTGCCCTGTCAATGATTCCGACTACAACAGGCGCTGCAAAGGCGGTCGCTCTTGTGCTTCCGGAATTGTCAGGAAAGCTCAACGGACTTGCGATCCGCGTTCCAACACCGAATGTATCGCTTGTTGATTTGGTAGTAACAGTGGAAAAATCAGGAGTTACTGTTTCTGATGTTAACCAGGCCCTTAAAACAGCCGCAGAAGGAGCCCTTTCCGGCATATTAGGGTATAGCGAACTTCCGCTGGTATCGATCGACTTCAATGGATCGCCGCTATCTTCCATTGTTGATGGGCCGACTACATATGTCGTCGATAACATGGTAAAAGTGCTTTCCTGGTACGACAATGAAACAGGCTACTCAAACAGGATGGTCGATCTTGCGGCCATGATAGGGAGACAGCTGTGATGCTGGAATCGAATATGAAGAGTCGAAAACCACTGATTGCCGGCAACTGGAAAATGTTTAAAACCTGCAAAGAGGCTGTGGAAACATCACGGCAGCTTGTTAAGCTAATAACTAATGATACAGTTGATGTTATGATTGCACCTCCGTTTACATCTCTTATGCCTGTTTCAGATGTTGTGAAAGGAAGTTGTGTTGCCCTTGGCGCCCAGAATTTTTTCTGGGAACCGGAAGGGGCCTATACAGGTGAAATATCATCGGGCATGCTCCTGTCAGCCGGATGCAGTTATGTTATAATAGGTCATTCTGAGCGGCGTCAATATTTTGGAGAAACCGATATAACTGTTAATAAAAAAATAAAAGCTGCGATTAAAGATAATTTGATACCTATTCTATGCGTGGGAGAATCTGAAAAGGAGCGTGAGTCAAGCCATACATTTTCCGTTCTTGACAAACAGATCGCAAATGGGTTAGAAGATTTGGTTTTAAGTGATCTTGAAACACTGATTATAGCTTATGAGCCTATCTGGGCCATCGGGACCGGGAAAACAGCGACAAGCAGCCAGGCTCAGGATGTTCATCGGTTTTTACGTTCATTGATTGAAAAAAAATTTGGTAATGATCTTGCCAACTCCGTAAGAATATTGTATGGAGGCAGCGTCAAACCGGACAATATAAAGGAGCTTATGTTAATGCCCGATGTTGACGGCGCACTTGTAGGAGGTGCAAGCCTTAATGCAGAGACATTTAGCAAAATAATTAATTTTCAAGTCTAAAATTATGATTTCAACACTATTGATAATAATACACGTTATAGTATGCATAGCCCTCATTATGATCGTTTTGCTGCAGACCGGAAAGGGGGCTGATATGGGCGCCGCTTTTGGAGGGGGTTCCAGCCAGACCCTTTTTGGCGGCACAGGCGCATCAACCTTTCTGACCAAGGCGACAACAGTTGCGGCAATTGTTTTTATGATAACATCGCTGGGGCTTGCATATATATCTTCTCATAGAATCGGCGATTCTGTTGTGATGGAACAAAAGGCCCCGGCGGAAAAACAGTCAGCGCCGGCTGCACCTGAAAAAACTGTTCTTCCCAAGGCCGGGGACTCGCTGCCGGCAAAACAGGCTCAATAAATTCTTGCTTTTTTCAGGTTCTTCAAAATGCCGAAGTGGTGGAATTTGGTAGACACGCTATCTTGAGGGGGTAGTGGCTTACGGCCGTGCCGGTTCAAGTCCGGCCTTCGGCACCACGTTTGTAACCAGCCTTTTTTATCCATCTTTTGAGATCGTTGAAAAACGCTTCTCAAGTCATTGCGAGCAGCGAAGCGACGTGGCAATCTATTCGTAATTACAGGTAATTCGAGATTGCTTCACTGCGTTCTTGTATGCGTGTGGTCACGCATAGGCAGGCGCAATGACAGCATGCGGATTTTTCAAAGCCCTTCTTTTTTGAACAGCTCTTATGCAGTCTTATTTATTCAGTAATTTCATGTCCACTATTTATTTTATTTGGTGCACTTGCAACTTGAATTCACCATAGCTAAAATTTTTATGGATATTGGGGACGCCCTTTAGTTTTGCAGTTTACAAATTATCATTTGGCTTTCGGGACATCCCTTTACATTTAAAGTTTTGAAATGATGGTTACGGGTTGCGGCAAGAAATCTACTATGTTATTGGGTGGTAAGAGACCCTTGTATTAGTATGGCTCAAATAGCAAGGCGATTGAATCTCTATTGGCCGGGGTGAGTCAGTTGGTAAAGCGAGGGGAGACAATAGTACAATAAAAGGGCTACAATCTCATCGATCCTTAAGCCCAAATGTGGAAATATAAAGGGCGTCCCCAAACTCTTTCTTCATCTACCTATTTTCTACATTCTTCTTCGTCAAACAGGCCCCTCTTCTTTCCCAATTCCCTTTTTACGTGTTCCAAGGAAATTCCCTTCTTGTTACCGGTCTCGATCTCCTTCAGCCTTTCATCAAGCACAGATACTATGGGATCCTTTTTTCTGTCGCATACCAATACCAAGGTTTCTTCTCGGACAGCCTATCCCTCTTAGTCAAATAATGATACAGCCTTGCGCAAGCGCTCTACAACTCGCTTCTGCCCAATAGCAATAAGGATATCAAAAAGACCTGGCCCAACTGCCTGCCCTGTAACCGCCGCACGCATTCCATTTATCAAAACTCCCGCCTTTATGCCGAATTCTTCAGCCATATACCGTATCACATTCTCGGTTTCTTCAATAGAAAATGACTCTATAGCATCAATGCGGTCTGCCAAAATCGAAAACCAGTTTTTCAGGCCATCATGCTTTAAAATGTTTTTTTTCAGAGCTTTTTCTTCCATTTGATACTCATCGGAAAAATATGCTTTGCCAAGTGTGGCAAACTCTGTGGTAACATGATACCTGCTTCGAATAAGATCTATTGTAGCAAGGTACCAGTCACGTTTTACTGATTCAAACTCAGGATTCCAAATTCCAGCCTTTTCCAGTTCTGCCTTAACATAAGGCTCAATTTCTTCAACAGGAAGATTCCGAATGTAATGTGTGTTTATGCTCAAAGCTTTTGGATCTGTAAAAAACTTTGGATCATTTTTATTAACATTAAAAATAGAATTAGCTCTGTTTATTCCCTCTAATGAAAATGCTTCAACAAGTTCCTTTTTTGTAAAGATATCTCTGGAATCGGGTGTTGACCATCCAAGACGGACCAGAAAGTTTACTAAAGCCCAGGGCAAAAAGCCATGCTCCCTGTAAAAATGTACTGCGACCAATTCTCCGTGAGTTCGTTTTGAAATCTTGGCCTTTTGGGGATCAAGCGTTAAAGACATATGGGCAAATTCTGGAACAGATGCTCCAAGAGCTTTGTACAGCAATATCTGCTTTGGAGTATTTCCCAAGCCATCCTGACCGCGTATAACATGTGTTATCCTATCCCTTATGTCATCTACAGTATTGGAAAGAATATAAAGAGGCTTCCCATTAGATCGGACTATTACAAAATCATCTATATCTTCATACTTGTTTTCAATAAAACCATACACTATGTCTTTAAAACATACAGAACCTTCAACATGGGGTACTTTCAGACGAATTGTGCATGGAATTCCGTCCGCCTCTTTTGCAGAAACCTCTTCTGATGTTAAATTCCGGCATGTGCCATCGTAGTGTAATGAGCCTTTTTTCTTAAGAGATTCTTCACGCTTTCTATCAAGCGTCTCTTTAGTGCAAAAACATTTATATGCATGTCCTGATTCCAAGAGTTTTTGTGCGGCAAACTGATGTTCTTTAATGAATTGAGACTGAAAATATGGTCCTTCATCCCAGGTAATCCCAAGCCATTTCAAGCTTTCAATAATTCCCTTAATAGATTCTTCTGTAGACCTCTCCGCATCGGTATCCTCTATTCTCAAAATCAGCTTACCGCCTGTTTTTTTGGCAAAAAGCCAGTTGAATATAGCTGTTCTGGCACCGCCGATATGTAAATATCCGGTCGGACTGGGTGGAAAGCGAACTATTACTTCCTGAGTCATTTGCGATCACCTTTATATAAATAGTGTCCGGTTAACATTCAAATAATTTCAATTGGATATGTCCGATAGTAATTTGGTTTTTGTAATCACTTTGCGCCAGCACCTTATAAATAGGCTTTTTCTCAAAAAGAGATATACTTAAAATCTGCAAAACAGTGTAGAGAGTCAAATCAATTTTCAGCCGTTTTTTCATTATGACAACCAGAACATACGTTGATATTGCGATCCATATTTGAGTTTTAACAGCATTTTCCGATGTGCCAAAGAATTTTTTGATTCTCAAATGCTGTTTGATCCATTTGAAAAATATTTCCACTCGCCACCGGTAACGATACAACTCGGCAATCGTTAACGCCGGAAGCGTGAATTGGTAAGGAAAATGAATGTTCTTTCTTGTTCAGCATCGAAATATTTTATGCGACGTAGCTTGGCCGAATAATCTTTTTTTGCATAAAACCCCATTGGTAAAACTATTTGATCATATCTAACTTCAGTGGTTTTATCAACTTTTTGTGAATATAAACGGCAAAGCCCTGTATTGGTTTTAGAACGAGTCATAAATACGGCCAAGTACTGGTGTATTTGGTAAAGCCGCTGAAAATCCAAATAGGCACGATCCACGATATAGATTGCGCCCGGTTCCGGAATAAGATGATCGAGCACATTAACATCGTGAACTTTACCATCAGTAATTCAAATAAAAGTCGGGATATCGCCGCGCAAATCCAGTAGCGTATGTAATTTTACGGCTGCCTTGGTTTTGCGAAATCGAGCCCATGGAAAAACCGAAAGGCATAGATCAATTGTCGATGAATCAAGAGCATATACGGTCTCTTTCAATTCAAGGCCAAAATCATCTTCGACATACAGACTACGAGCTTCATGAATCAAAATTTGGGCAAAGTCGCTGTATATCTGCCAATCTCGAATTTCGTTGGCATCAGCCAAAGTGTTACGAGAGACCTTACCCCTTATACCAATATGGTAAAGTTTCTCCTGCATGGCCCGTAGACAGCGCTCGATATCACGTAAGCTTTCACGGTATGCCAGTTGAGCAGCCATAAATAAAAATTGATTGTAGCATGTAAAAGAATGTATACAGTGATTATCACTATAACGATTGACACATTGACTAAATTTTTTCTTTGGTAGAAAATCGATTGCCTGAGAGAAAATAGTTTGACCCTGGTTCATAGTGAGGCTCCTTTCGCATGTTTTTCTGCAAAAGAACCATAAAACCAGGTTTATGGCAAATTCAAATCGATCCCTTTGGATTTCGTCAATATTTAATATATATTAATATAGTTAACCCATGTTTCAAAAATCTTAACCGGACACTACTGGTGTCGATTAAATCTTGAGCGAGGAAGAAAAGGGGTCTACGCTTGACCCTGAAGCAAAATGGGTGACCTTTTTTTTCATGGATGTCCCCGGAACTATGTATTTAAAAAAACTGCATTTAAAATAAAAATGGTGTTTGTAATGACTGAAAATGTAAACTGGTTTCCAAAACATATGAAAGATTCTGAGGATCTTTTAAAAAAGAACTTGAAAGCAGTAAATATTGTTTTCGAGGTTTTGGATGCAAGGGCTCCCTTATCCAGTAAAGATATGAATATTGATAGAATAATCGGGCAAAAAGCAAAAATTGTAATTTTGAATAAATGCGACCTTAGCAGTAATTATGGCAACAAAAAGTGGGTTTCCTTTTTTAACAAAGGGGATACCGAGGTTGCGTTGGTAAGTGCTGTTAAAGGTGATGGTTTAAAAAATATTACAAATTTAGCCCGTAAGGTAATTAATAAGGCTGGAATTAAAAATAAAATCATAAGAGCCCTGGTGGTAGGTATACCCAATGTGGGTAAATCCACTTTGATAAATTGCATGGCCGGGAAAAAAAAGGCCAGGGCCGCCAATAAGCCTGGAGTTACACGGGCTAAACAGTGGATAGAGGCAAAATCACAATTTGAACTTCTGGATACTCCTGGAATTTTGCGCCCCAGAAAAGATAAAGAAACTTTTACAAATCTCGCCTTTATCGGAACCATAAATGATGATGTTCTGGATGTGACGACGCTTGCATCTAATCTTATAGAAAAACTGGTTGAAATTGCCCCGGAAGAATTATGTGCCAGATTCAAAATTGATATTAAAGATAAAACGCCCCTTGAAATTCTGGAAAATATTGCAGCCAAAAGGGGCTGCCTTTTGAAAGCTGGTATTGTCGATTACCTGCGAGTGTCCAGTATTGTTTTGGGTGAATTCAGGAAAGGGAAACTGGGTAAAATTACTTTAGAATATCCCGATTGTTAATGGAAACGAAGAAACCTATGACCTTGCAACGGGGATCGGTTAAGCTCACCTGCAGCTATGGGGAGCAAACCAGGATAGATTTGAAAAGATGAGATGACGATAGATCCCCATAAAAATATAAAAACAACATTTTAAATTGAATACGGATGGTCAAACCAAAAGATGATCGAACAATCAAATGATAACAAAGGAAAGAAAACGGCGGTCTTGTTTTCAGTTCAAACTCATGGCGTTTCCGATGAGGAGAACGATTCGTCTCTTCTCGAACTCAGGCGCCTGGTTAAAACCATGGGCCTCAAGGTCGTCGCAACGCTAACGCAACGCCGCCCAAAACCTGATATGGGGACCTTATTGGGCGCTGGAAAATTAAAAGAACTTGCCGGCTATACCGGCGGCTCTGGAATTGTTGAAGGATTTAGCCGGAAATCAGAAGATGAAACCTGCGACGACATTGACGAAGATTATCCAGTCGGCAGTCTCGCCGGCTCAGATGAAGAGAGTTCAAGCGATGACCCAATGGCAAAAAACAGCGTGCAAGCCAATGTTGTCGTCTATGATGGTGAAATTTCCACTAAGCAATTGAAAAACCTTGAACAAGCGACCGGCGTAGAAGTTTTGGACCGAACCGGTGTGATCCTCGAAATATTCAGCCGTCATGCCAAAAGCAGGGAAGCCCTTATTCAGGTTGAGATCGCCAAACTGGCTTATTTGGCGCCAAGGATAAGAGCATCTCGTATTGGAGGTGATCGCCAAGGCGGCAGTCTTGGATCTAAAGGAGCAGGAGAGACTTCTCACGAGCTCGACAAACGTCGCATTCGAGACCGCATATCCGAGTTAAAGACACGCCTTGTTGGCATTCGCGACGAGCAAATTAGACGGCGCAGCCGCAGGAAAGAAAATTTCCAGGTCTCTCTGGTTGGTTATACCAATGCCGGCAAGTCGTCGCTAATGCAAAAGCTGACCGGCAGCGATGTATTGGTACAGGATAAATTATTTGCAACCCTTGATACCCGTGTAAAAGCTATGCAGCCAGAGGCTTTTCCGCCTGTACTCGTCTCCGACACCGTTGGATTTATCAAGAAATTACCTCACGATTTAGTTGCATCTTTCCAATCTACTCTTGATGAGGCGCTTGCCGCTTCGTTACTTTTGTTTACGGTCGATGTCTCCGATCCGGCTTTTCGATCTCAATTGGTTGTGACGCAATCGGTCCTGAAAGAGATCGGTGGTGAAAAAATTCCAAGCCGGCTAATCCTGAACAAAATTGACAAACTCACAACCGGGGAGCTGGAAGAGCTACACCGTGAATTTCCCGATGGAATCTTCATCTCTGCGCATAACCCCGAGGATGTCGCATTTCTACGAAAGAAAATTCTTCAGTATTTCGAATCAAATATGATCGAAACTACGATGGTGATCCCGTACGACAAAGGACACCTTTTAGGACAGTTAAGAACCAAAGCCGGCATCATAAATGAATCCTACGATGAAACAGGAACGGAAGTAACATTCAAGACTTTCCCGGAAACATTAACCTGGTTACAAAAAAAGATGGATTAAACAGATGGGAACTTGCTTTTTTCGGCGCAATCCATGGTAGAGATCCGTCGTCGAACGCAGCCTTAGGGAAGTAATGGAGAAATTATTGAATATGAAGCGGTATTTTATCGAACCTCGCCTTATTCAGTGAGGAATTATAGTGAAGAAAGTCTTTAAGGAAATACGGAAACTCGCTGAATTTGACAAAGATTTCAAGAACCTGGCGAAAAGGTTTAAACGCGCTCGCTATTGCGATTCAATTAAAGTTTAAGATAACCATATGAATTCTAATCCCAACGAAAAAAACAGATTCAAGGAATCACTTCTAAACAAAAACGTGTTTGCCATAACGTGCGAACTGGTCCCGGGCAGAGGGTCCAGAGGCAGAGTCCAGGACAATCTCCTTGCTTTTGCTGAAAAGGCCGCCTTGGGAGGAAAAATCCAGGCCTTGAGCATTACGGAAAATGCAGGCGGGCATCCTGCCCTTAGCCCTGGGGTATTGGGGAAAGAGATCTTAAAGCTCGGAATCGATCCTCTTGTGCACTTGACGTGTAAGGATAGAAATCGAAATCAGATGGAAAGCCGTTTGTTTGCGCAAGGCAGAGAGAAAATGCACAATCTTCTTGTCATGGGCGGGGACTATCCTCGTTACGGTTTTAAAGGGTTTGCCAAACCGGTATTTGATCTGGACACGGTGCAGCTTATAGCAATGGTTGATGAGATGACCAGGGGATTTGAGGTGGAAAAGGATGCGCCCGGGGGTGGGACCAAACTCCCTCCTATCCCTTTTTTCAAGGGGTGTGTTATTTCTCCTTTTAAGAAGCTCGAAGCAGAATTAATGACCCAATATTTTAAGCTGCACAAAAAGATTGCCGCCGGCGCCGATTTTGTCATTACCCAGGTAGGATTTGACGCGCGCAAGTTTGATGAGGCGCTCCGGTATATGCGACAAAACAGCATGGGCATCCCGATACTGGGAAATGTATATATACCGAGCACGACTGTGGCTTCAGTCATGCATCAGGGATCGGTTCCGGGCTGCGTAGTGACCGACAAACTGATGTCCATGTATAAAGAGGAAGCCCGGCTTCCGGACAGAGGGAAAAAGAATCAATTAATTCGCGCCGCCAAGCTGCTTGCCATCCTTAAAGGTCTTGGGTTTGATGGTGTGCACATAGGAGGTTCCCAACTTACCTATGAAGATATAGACTTTGTACTGGAAAAGGGGGAAGAATTTTATCCCGACTGGCGGCAATGGGCACGGGAGTTCTCTTTTCCGCAGGAAGGGGGTTTTTACTACTATGAACCGGATCGTAAAACAGGGCTGAACACGGATGCGCCGGTCAATCGACACCAAAGCGTCCCCCGAAGATCGGCAAGCTATCGTTTTAATAGATGGGTTCACAAAACAGTTTTTGACCAAAAGGGATGGTTATATCGTCCAACAAGAGCTGTTTGTCGTAAAATATCCGGAACATCTCTTGAAAAACTATTTACGCAGCTTGAATATATCATTAAATTTATCGGTTTTGAATGTCTGATGTGCGGAGACTGTACACTGTCTGAAACAGCCTTTTTATGCCCGCAATCGCAATGCGCAAAATATCTTCTTAATGGCCCCTGCGGCGGGAGTCGCAGTGGATGGTGCGAGGTCTATCCAGGGGTCAAACAGTGTATTTATGTTCAGGCTTATGAGCGCTTGAAATCGTTTGGTGAAGAAGGGAGCCTCAAGGAAAATATTGTCCCGCCAAGGGACTGGTCATTAAACCGGAAGTCCTCCTGGATCAACCATTTTATGGGAAATCGAGGATCAATACAAACCCGTTGAATGATACCCACCAAATTAATCGAGTGCTTTTAAAGCGTTGCGCAAAAAATCGTTACTTTTAGCCGCCATCTTTATCATTTCTTTGACGTGCTCCGAACTCTTGTTCTTTCCCGCTGTTTCCAGTTGTTTGGCAAGTATCTCATATTCCTTTTGATGATGATCATTGTGTGTGATCCAGTTCTCCATCCTAATTCTTGTCTTTTCAATAAAATCCATTAACAAAGCCTCCCTTATCTAATCTTCCACCAACAAAATACGGTGATCAACCAAATTCATCTCCCCTGTTTTTCACCTTCCCGGCTTTATTTTAGTCTCGAAATTTCTATCCGCCCCAGGCAGATTTGCCGGTGAAAAAATAGTTGATGAACCGGAAAAGAGAACCTATCTTTATGCATATAACACGAGGTTGCAGTTCTTTTCGTGGAGAGACTTTGGTGCCAAATCCTGCACTGTCAGGATAACAGGTTAAGGCCGGCGGTCCTGTTTTTTTTCTATTTTTGCCCATGAATCACGCAGGGTTGCTGTCCTGTTAAATACAAGCCCACCCTCATGAGAATCAACAGAATCCACGCAAAAATAACCAAGCCTTTCAAACTGATACCGGCTTTCCAGTTTTGCGCGCGCAAGGCATGGTTCAACATGGCAGGATGTTAGTGTTTCCAGGGAGTCTGGATTCAAATAATCCATAAAATCAGCTCCGGCTTTTACCCCTGTCGGGTTTTCTTTTATAAACTGACGATCATACAAACGGACTTCAGCCTTGATTGAATGAGGCGCGGAAACCCAGTGAAGGGTTCCCTTGACCTTGCGTTCATCCGAAGACCAACCCCCTTTTGTGTCAGGATCATATGTGCAGCGCAGCTCAATAATTTTGCCGGTTTTTTCATCCTTTACCACCTGCTCACACTTGATATAATAGGCGTATCTCAATCTTACTTCACGGCCCGGCGCCAGTCGAAAAAACTTTTTGGGCGGATCTTCACGAAAATCCTCCTGTTCAATATACAGGACCCTGGAAAACGGAACCTTCCGGGTCCCCATGCCCGGATTTGTCGGATGATTCTGAGCCTCCAGTTCCTCTGTCAGGTCTTCAGGATAGTTGTCAATAACCACGCGAAGCGGTCGCAATACACACATAACCCTGGGGGATCGTTCGTTCAGATCTTCCCTTATGCAGTGTTCCAGCAATGCACAATCTACAATACTTTCCTTTTTGGCCACTCCGATGCGATCAGAAAATACCGTGATAGATTCCGGCGTATAACCGCGTCTCCGCAAGCCTGACAGGGTCGGCATCCGCGGATCATCCCATCCGGAAACATGCCCCTGTTCAACCAGTTTTAAAAGCTTCCGCTTGCTCATCACTGTGTAGGTCATGTTGAGCCTGGCAAACTCAATCTGCTGAGGATGACAATCTACATTCAGCTCGTCAAGTATCCAGTCATAAAGCGGCCGGTGGTCTTCGAATTCAAGGGTGCAGAGGGAATGCGTAATCCCTTCGATGGAATCGGAAAGACAATGAGCATAATCATACATCGGATAAATGCACCATGTGTTGCCGGTTCTGTGATGCGCCATGTGTTTAATCCGGTAAATAACAGGATCACGCATATTTAAATTCGGGGATTTCATATCAATTTTTGCCCGAAGCACATGCTCACCGTCTTCAAATTCTCCTGCCCGCATCAGCTCAAACATTTCCAGGTTTTTTTCAATCAAACGGTTGCGCCAGGGGCTGTCTTCCCCAGGTTCGGTCAGAGTACCGCGATACTTTCTTATTTCTTCCGCACTCAGGCTGCACACATAGGCTTTACCCTTTTTTATAAGCTGAACAGCACACCCGTATAGTTGATCAAAATAGTCTGATGTATAATAGAGCCGGTCACCCCAGTCAAATCCAAGCCACCTGACATCTGTTTTTATTGATTCAACGTATTCGACATCCTCCTTGCCGGGATTGGTATCATCAAATCGCAAATTGCAAATGCCTCCTTCATGTTCGGCGGCAATTCCAAAATTAAGACAGATCGACTTGGCGTGTCCGATATGCAGATAGCCGTTCGGTTCCGGCGGAAACCTTGTTACAATACGGCCGTTGTTTTTGTTCGCCTTCAAATCTTCAGCAATAATATTGCGGATAAAGTTTGACGGAAGAGAGGATTCTGTTGCATTATTATTCATTAAACATTCCCTGTTTTTTTTTTGTGATGTGTTTTGAGATTTTTTTAGCATAAACTCTCTATAGGTGTAAATGCTTTTCCCATCAAAAGACCGCCGGGCTATTAAAATCACAAACAGAGGGGATATTTACAGCAGCCCTATCTGAGCACAATAAACACGCGCCTTCTCTAAAACTTCTAAAAACCATGGGAAATGCACTGGGGATTGACCTGAAAGACGTTGCTATCAAATAGGCTGGGGGCAGTGATGATAAAAGTGGCGTCCCCAACCGGATTTGAACCGGTGCTGCCGGCGTGAAAGGCCGGTGTCCTGGACCAGGCTAGACGATGGGGACACATATATGGTGGGCCGTGCGCGACTTGAACGCGCGACTCTCTGCTTAAAAGGCAGATACTCTACCAACTGAGTTAACGGCCCTGTTAAAAGAGTAAATACCTAATAGTAAATTCTATGGTTGTCAATAAAAATAGTTGTTATTTGCGCCAGAATTCAGGTACAAAAAAAATTATTACCGTGTAAATTTCGAGCCTTCCCAAAAGCATGCACCATATAAGCAGCCATTTTCCGGCAAATGGTATTTGCGCGTAGTTGTCAACCGGCCCGACAATCCCAAAACCCGGTCCTATGTTTCCGATAGTGGCTGCAACTGCGCCAAAAGAGGTAATAAAATCCACCCCCATGCCCGCAAGCAGGATAGAGCAAAAAACAAAAAGGCTCATATAAAGGGCAAGAAACCCTAAAATACTTCTCATTATATCATCTGAAACCGGTTTGCCTCCTATTTTTATTTGTGTAACCGCATGTGGATGAATAAGGGCAAACAGTTCTTTGTAACAATACTTAAAACAAAGCATGACACGGATGCATTTCATACCTCCGCCGGTCGAACCTGCTGAAGCCCCCATAAACATGCAAAACAGAAGGATAAGCTGGGACATGGCAGGCCATTTTTCGTAATCAGCTGTTGCATAGCCCGTGGTCGTAATAATAGAGACCACCTGAAAAGCTCCAAAGCGAAATGCCTGGCCGATTTTTTCGTATATTGAGCCATAAACATTAAATGACACGACAACAATCAACAGAAAAACAAAGGTAAGAAAAAACCGGCATTCTGAATCGCGCCAGAAAGCGAGCGGTTTCCCTCTGAGCATTTGGTAATGAAGCGAAAAATTTATCCCGGCAAGCAGCATAAAAAAAATGATTACAATATCAAAATACAGGCTGTTGTAGTGAGCAATTGAAGCGTTTTTTATTGAAAATCCACCTGTAGGCATTGTTGTGAATGTGTGGCACAAAGCTTCATAAAGATTCATTCCACCTATCAGCAGAAGAACAACTTCAGCCAGAGAAATGATGGCATAAACCTTCCACAGAATCATGGCCGTATCCCTTATTCGTGGCTTTAGCTTGTCCGGGACAGGGGTTGGAACCTCTGCCTTGTAAAGCTGCATGCCGCCGACCCCTAAAAATGGAAGAATAGCCACAGACAAGAGTATGATACCCATACCGCCAAGCCACTGCATAAAGCTTCTCCAGAAAAGGAGCCCTTTTGATACAGCCTCTACGTCGGTTAAAATCGATGCTCCGGTTGTAGTAAACCCGGAAACCGATTCAAAAAAAGCATCCACAAAACAACTTATTTCACCGCCCAGATAAAACGGTAATGCTCCGAACAGTCCTGCAAGCGTCCATCCTACGGCCACGATTGCTATCCCTTCACGCTGGCTGATGAATTCCGCCTTAGCTTTCCTGAAAACCATGTGAAGCAAAAAACCTGAACATATTGTTATTCCAATAGACTTTAAAATAGGTATAACGCTTTGGTCGTTGAAATAAAGACCAGCCATAAGGGGGAATATCATGGTTAGCCCCAAAAAAATGGCCGACACACCAACGATATTAATTATATAACGCCAGCGCATTTAAAAATATTCCAGTTTAACTGTGAGGATTTTCTCAACATTCGGGATGGCTTTTTTTCTTGCAAATATTATTATCATGTCGCCGGGATTTATAATGGAATCGCCGGCAGGGATAATAAAATTCTCTTCATGTATTATGCCGGCAACAAGCGCCCCCTTTGGAAAGGAAATATTCTTTAGAGGTTTGCCCACTATGTCTGAAGTTTCAAGAGCCATCGCCTCCATGAATTCAGCCTGCTCACCTTTAATTGATATGGAGGAAAGCACCTTGCCGCGACGAATATGCTGCAAAATTGTATTGATTGCGGAAAGTCGTGGGCTGACAACCTGTTCAATCCCAATGGCCGACATCAAGGGGAAATAGCTGAACTTGCTGATCTTTGTGATTGTTTTGCGCGCCCCCATTCGTTTGGCAAGCAGCGAAGCTAAAATATTAATCTCCTCATCGTTTGTCAGCGTAACAACCACATCAATATCCTGGATGTTTTCCTCTTTCAGGAGTTCTTGATCGGAACCGTCTCCATGAAGCACAACAACCTTATTCAATTTCGCGGCCAACTTGGCACATCGGTCGGGGTTTTTTTCAATTATTTTGGTATAAATAGATTTTTCATCAAGCAATTTGGCCAGTCTTAGTCCTATTTTTCCTCCTCCTATTATAAGAACGCGCTCTGCAGGCTCTGCATGCTTATCAAAAACAGCCAGAGTATCTAATAGTTTTTCCTCTTCACAAATAAAATATACAAGGTCTCCGGCCAATAACGCGTCATCTCCACTGGGGATAATCAGCTTTTCCTCGCGGATAATGGCAATAATAAGAGGCCTTTGTTTTTCTGATATGCTGGAAAGCTCTGAGAGACGGGTCCCGGCCAATCGTGCATCCTTATCCAAACGAATTGCGATAAATTTGATACGACCATCTGAAAATTCTCCGACGTCAACGACACCGGGCATATTCATCATTCTGTCGATTGTTTTTACAACCTCGATCTCAGGATTGATTAAGGTGTCTATATGAGGAGCATGTTTGCGGAAATTGTCATGGTATTGATCAAAACCCGCATTCCGTATTCGGGCAAGTTTTTTTGTTGACGGAGAAAGTATGTCAGCAACAAGACATGCCACAAGATTTGCTTCGTCACTGTTTGTCACGGCAAGGAGTATTTCAGCATCTTTGAGGCCTGCCTCCTCCAGTGATAAAGGGCTGCTTCCCGACCCGTTTACAACCTGAACGTCTAGATTATCGGATACGCGACGGATTGCTTCAGTATCTTTGTCAACAACAACCACATCTTTGTTTTCATTAACCAGGCGGCTTGCAACATGAAAACCAACCTCGCCTGCACCTATAATTACTACTTTCAATTAAGTATGCTCCTTGTTGTAACATTTTTTTGTTCTTTCATGTTTTGCTTAAGAGCACACGCGCTTATGCAAAATTCACAATCCGCAACATCAACCTTTTTTTCATAACCGTGAACCGACAATTATAAATATTTACAGTTTACTATAGATAGGCTTATGTGTCAATTGTTGACGAGCAGGACGATGGAAACCCGGCCTATTGGTATTGAAAGGTATGCGCCTGCGGCAATTAAGGCTGCAAAAAGTGAAGTATATGCTGCTTTGCGAAGCTGTATGGAACGATTTGTGTTCACATCTATGTCCTCTTACACATGAAAACAGTCGCCGTATATAACCTTTTTAATTGATCCGTCCGCTAGTTCCAGAATCAGCGTTCCGTTTTCATCCACATCTATTGCGACCCCTTCGGATATATCATGACATGTTACTACCTTTACGCGCCGGTTAAGGGTTATTGTATGTTTTTTCCATTCAGAGATTACATTATCAAGGTTCGCATTATTAATGTAGCTTTCAAACTTATCAAGAAACTCAGAAAGGAGCTGTTTTCTTGATATTTTTTTGCCGAGAATACACCTTAATGAAGTAGCGGTGGGTTCTTTGGCGGCTGGATCGTTATTCACGTTTATACCAAGACCGATATTTATAAAAGAGACCCTGTCCGATTCCGCCTCTATTTCAGACAGCATTCCGGATATCTTTCTGTTGTTGACCAGTATGTCGTTGGGCCACTTAACCACAGCATCAACACAAAACATTTGACGCAACAATTGAACAAGAACGAGTGAGGCTGCAAAATTGAGCCTCAGGCTTAATATAGGAGGTATCTGCGGCCTGAGCACGATGGTAAAATAAAGCCCCCCTTCTGAAGAATGCCAGATCCTCTTTAAACGACCTCTGCCCTTTTTCTGGCATCCGGCGATTACAACAGTAAAATGTGAGCATCCCTTCCTGGCAAGCTCTCCGGCAATATCCATTGTTGATGTTACTTCAGGAAAAAAGTGGATATTTGATTCTCTATCTGGAAATTCCCATGGGAAAAGAGCATCAATAGAGTCCATAAGATGGTATCCTGTTGTGCTTGCAATAATATTATATCCTAAATCCTGAAGTTTGCGGACATGTTTCCATATAGAAACGCTTGATATCCCAAGCTCAGAACTAAGCCTCTCGCCTGAAACAATCCCTTTTTCTCTTTTGAATATTTTAAGTATCTGTCTCTTCATTCCGGTTAACCATTTAAATTTATAAAGTTAACGAGATGCGGGATATGTGTCAATAATATTCGACAGGCACAAAATTTAATATAACTTTGAGCAGATCGGTTTTTTACACAAAATCCATATCGAATTTTGTGATAAAATTTTAGGTTGACTGTTTCATTTATCTGACTTACTTATAAAAACTTCTTTAAAGCGTAAACCCCGTCTCGCGGGGCTCCAATCCGCCGCAAGCGGATTCGATCATAAGGAAACCGGATAATATGCCTTTTGTAATCGCCCTTGCAGGAAAGGGAGGTACAGGAAAAACCACCTTAGCAGGTATGCTGATTAAATATTTAGTCAGCAAGGGGAAAATCCCTGTCCTTGCGATAGATGCCGATTCCAATGCCAACTTAAATGATGTGCTTGGCCTTGAAGTCGTCTATACGCTCGGTAATGCCCGCGAAGAGATGAAAAACGGCAACGTTCCCGTCGGTATGAGCAAGAATGTTTTTATGTCAATGAAACTGGAACGTGCTATAGTTGAAGCACACGGATATGACCTGTTAGTTATGGGGCAGCCTGAAGGTTCAGGCTGTTATTGTGCTGCAAATAATCTTCTTGCAGGATTTATGGACAGACTGAGCGACAATTATCCTTATATTGTCATGGATAATGAGGCTGGGATGGAACATATAAGCCGGTTGACCACAAAAAATGTTGATCTCCTTCTCGTTGTTTCCGACACATCAAAACGCGGTCTTCAGACTGCCTCAAGAATTAATGAACTCGCAAAAAATCTCAGCGCAGTGTCCGGTAAAAGCTATCTTGTTCTAAACAGGGCAAGTGAGGCTTTACCCGATCCGGTCCGTAATATGATTAAAAATGAGGAGCTTGAGCTTGCGGGAACAATACCTGAGGATAGCGCGGTATACGAATTTGACTTAAATGGACGTCCGACAATCGAACTGCCACATGATAATCAAGCCGTAAAAGCGGCCTTTATGATATTTGATACAATTATCAAGTAAGATGAACTAGTAAAAAGTCATTTTGCGAGCGACATTGAGCAATTTTGGAGAAAGATTCAGGTCGAGCCTGGCGTTAAAAATTGCAAGCTGTTTGAGGGCATTAGCCCGAGTTCTTGCAATTTAGCCGGGTGAAAGCTGAATCCCAAAATTGGTCACAGAGAGAGTAAAATTAGACTTTTTACGAGTTCATCAAGTAAGGCTATGTTATAAAATGTTCGACTCGCACTAACCACAATTTGAAGAAAAGCATATGAAAAAAACAGGTTTTTTATTTGACGAAAGATATCTGCTTCACGATACCGGTTCCTATCATCCGGAAGTGCCTGCAAGACTTCAGGCTGTTTATCAGGGGATAAAAGAGGCCGGCCTTCTTGCCGAGCTCACTTTGATTCATGCCAGCTTTTGTGATCTAAAATGGATCGAGGCTGTACATGACAAAGAATATATTAAGCGTTTTAAAAAGGCTTGTGTTACAGGTAACTCGACATTCGACTGCCCCGACAACAGAATATGTCCGGCAACATATGAAACGGCGCTTCTGGCTGTCGGAGGTGTCCTTGATACAACACGTCTTGTCATGAATGGCGAAATCGATAATGCCTTCTGTGCTGTGCGACCTCCCGGGCACCATGCTGAAATCAACAAGGCAATGGGATTTTGCTATTTCAACAATGTAGCGATTGCAGCAAGGTATCTGCAAAAAGAATGGGGCATAAAAAGGGTTGGAATCGTTGATTTTGATGTTCATCATGGCAACGGTACGCAGCATATATTTGAAGATGACCCGGATATCTTTTATTATTCAATCCACCAGCACCCTTCATTTGCTTATCCTGGCACAGGGAGAGAATTCGAAGAAGGGGAGGATGCTGGATTTGGATTTACCAAGAATTCTCCGGTATTACCCGGCAAGGGAGATGAAGAGTATAAGCGTCTTATAAAAAGGGACCTTTTTCCTGCCTTTGAATTATTTAAGCCCGAGGTAATCATTGTATCCTCTGGCTTTGACGGTCATGTGGATGATGACATGTCGGATATCAAGCTGTCAACTGAAGCATTTTCATGGATAATAAAAAGCGTGGTCGAAATGGCTGATAAGTATTCAAACGGAAGGTTGATCTCCGTTCTTGAAGGAGGATACTCCCTTAAACGTCTTCCCGAGCTTGCAAAAAACCATGTTGAAATTTTGCTGAATTACAAATAATAATGGAATTTAGCTTTTAAACAAAACTTAATAGTTCAGCCACAAAGGCACTAAGGCAACAAAGTTATAATATAATTCTCTTTATACCGTGTTACAGGATTTACGATATAAAATACAGAAAAGAACAGAGAATAATCCTGCATCATAAATAAAATTTAAAATTCATATCTCTTTTTTGAGCCTTGGTGGCTAAACTGTTGAAACAAGACAAGAGATTTTGAATAAAAGCAGTGGAGGGGAAAATGTTTGTCAGCAAATCGATGACTAAAAAGATTATCACAATCAACAAAGATGCTGATATTTTTGAGGCAAGGGATAAAATGGCCGAGCATCGAATACGTCATCTTCCGGTTGTAACCATGGATTATCACCTTATCGGAATAGTTTCGGATCGTGATATTAGAAGCGCTATGCCTTTAAGCGATTACAACAGCAAAAAAATGACTGCTAAAATTGCAAAACTCAAAATAAAGGACATAATGACAATAGATCCTGTTGCCATTTCTCCATTACATACCATTCAAGATGCCCTTGTGCTTATCCAGCAGACACGTGTTGGGGCGTTTCCTGTTGTAGATGAAAAGGGAAAGCTCATAGGTATTATCTCTGTGCGCGATCTTCTTCGCGCGTTTATCAATGTTATTGGTATGGAAGACCCCGGAATACTAATGTGCATCATTGTGGAAGAAAAACTCGGCCAGATGAAAAAAATTGTCGACGCAATAACTGAAGAAGGCATTTCTTTTGGAAGTATTATGGTAGCAAGATACTGGGATGAAGAAAAACGGGCGGTTTTTCCATATCTATTGACTCAAAACATAACCCCTTTAAAGAAAAAATTTAAAAACATGGGCTATGAGGTGCTTGACCCGATGAAATGGTATATTGATCAGCTGCCGAAAAACGACTGAAGCAGGCAGCTTTTATGTAAAATCAAATTTCCATTAAAGTTGGTTTTGCTTAAAAGGTTTTAAAGGTTAAAATGCTTATAAAATGCTGGGGATCAAGAGGTTCCATTCCTGTTTCAGGTAAAGGATATCTCAAGTATGGCGGTGACACCGCATGTATAGAAATCAAGGCAAAAAGTAATGACATCATAATAATTGATGCCGGAACAGGGATTCGAAGGCTCGGCAATCAATTGATGGGAGAGAAAAACTCTACCTATAATATCATCTTTACCCATGCCCATTGGGATCACGTAATGGGACTTCCCTTTTTCAAACCTCTATATTCTAAAAGCGCCACTCTACGGATGCATAAATGTCCCTTTCACAATAAATTCGTGGAAAACATACTTCCCATGCTAATGTCTCCTCCTAATTTTCCTGTAAAATTCTCCAATTTAAAGGCAACTATATATTACGAAGAAGCATGCTCCAAAGAATTTAAGATCGGATCAGTATCTATAACCCCTATCCGTATCAGCCACCCCAACGGCGGCAGCGGATATAAATTCATTGAAAATAATAAAACTTTTGTTTTTCTGACAGACAATGAACTTGGTTTTGTCCATCCAGGAGGTCTTTCATATAAAGACTATCTGGAATTTTCTTCAGGTGCCGATCTGCTTATTCATGACGCCGAATACACGCCTGACGATTATGAAAACTATATAGGATGGGGCCATTCTGAATATACTCGTGTGCTGGATCTGGCCTTTGAAGCCGGAGTAAAAAAATTAGGTCTATTCCATTTAAACCAGGAAAGAACAGACAGGGAAATGGATGATATTGTCAAAAAATGCAATACCATCATAGCTGAAAGAGGAGAAAACCTTGAATGCTTTGGTGTTAGCAGCGATATGACCTTTGAGTTATAAATATGAGACCTTGAACCGTGCACCTTGGAACCCTGAACCTGAGTAGTTACATGCTTTTCAGCTTTTTATACAGGTAGCTTTGCTTAACCCCTATTGATTCGGCTGTTTTTGCAACATTATTATCGTATTGCAAAAGTTTTTTTTGGATAAATGCTTTTTCAAAGGCCTTTTTTGCATCATTTAAGCAATCGATTATAAACAACCGTGATTCAACAAGCCCCAAACCTTGCCCAAGGTTTGAATTATATGGAGCCGGTATATCGGAAACATCAATTATATCGTTTCCCGCCATGATAGCCATCCGTTCCACAAGATTCTTCAGCTCTCTGACATTTCCAGGCCATGAGTAGGCGCATAAGGTATCGAGGGCTTCTCTGGTTATTTTCTTTCTTTTACTGTGATTTTGTTTTGTGCTTTCATCTAAAAAGGTTTCAACAAGAAGCGGAATATCCTCGCAACGATTCTTCAGGTTTGGGACTTCGATAGGTATTACATTCAACCGAAAGTAAAGATCCTCCCTAAAGCTTCCTTTTTCAATCTCCTTTTCAAGATCTTTGTTGCTGGCAGCAATTACCCTGGCATTGACGCTTAATGTTCTGCTTCCTCCAACACGCTGGAATTTTTGTTCCTGCAACACTCGAAGAATTTTGGCCTGTGTTTTTAAACTCATATCCCCTACTTCATCAAGGAAAATCGTTCCTTTGCTTGCCAGCTCAAATTTGCCTCTTTTCTTTTTGGTCGCTTCAGTAAACACCCCTTTCTCGTGGCCAAACAGCTCGCTTTCAATCATTTCTTCAGGAATTGCGGCGCAACTGACGCCAACAAAGGGTTGATCCGCCCTTGAGCTTAACTGGTGAATTGTACGTGCGACAAGCTCTTTGCCTGTGCCGTTTTCTCCTGTAATAAGTATCCATGCATCTGTCGGGGCTGCAATCGCTATCTGCTTTTTCAGCGCCACGGTTGGAGAGCTGTCTCCGTTTATCGAGTGCTTTTCTATTGTTTTTTTACGAAGATATCTGTTTTCCTCTTCAAGCCTCCTGAAGTTTAGCGCATTATTAATCGCAACAATCACCTTGTCAATCGAAAGCGGTTTTTCAATTAAATCAAACGCTCCAAGCTTTGTGGCCTTAACAGCGGTCTCTATTGACCCGTGCCCCGATATTATTATTACCTGAATAAAAGCATTATTCTTTTTTATCTCCTTTAATGTCTCAATTCCGTCGATACCCGGCATCCATATATCAAGCAAAACAAGATCCGGCGACTCGCTATCTATAATCTTTAAGGCTTCATAACCATTGGTTGCCGTTATGACCTCAAAACCTTCATCATAAAGCAGGCCGCTTAAAGACTGAACTATGGATGGTTCGTCGTCAACAATCAGAACAGATGGAAACATATTGCAAAACTCCTTCTATAAAAAAATTACACAGGCAGTTCTATTACAAATTTGGCCCCCTGAGGCTGGTTATCCTGCACCTGTATCGTGCCGTTGTGATCAGCAATAATCGTACTGACAATTGTCAGGCCTAATCCCATGCCTGTCTTTTTTGTTGAAAAATAGGGTTCAAAAAGATGCGTCTTGTCTTTATAAGAAATGCCCGGGCCATTATCAGCAACCTCTATCCGAACAATCTTTAAGATAGGATCGTTGGTCAATGTAATTAAAATTTTGCCGTTTGTCTTATTAATTGAAGCAATTGCATTATCAACAAGATTAATCATAGCCTGCTTAATCTGCCTGCGATCAATATTTAAAGTCGGAATATCCTCTGTTATGCTGATTTTGAAATCTATATCTTGATGTCCTTCTTTGTATAGCGCCACGGTCTCTTCAATAATGGGCGGCAGATCGCAAAGCTCCGGATTTGCCGCCGGAAATCTTGCAAACGCGGAAAACTCATTTACCAGGTTCCGGATCAAATCCACATGATCAATTATCATCTGAATGCATTCCTCAAAAACCGGTTCATTTATCTGCTTTGAATATCTTCTTTTTAGACGCTGAGCCGAAAGAGAGACCGGAGTTAAAGGGTTTTTGACTTCATGGGCAATCCTGCGCGCAACTTCACGCCATGCCGCAATGCGCTGGGCCTTTTCCAGTTCCGTAAGATCATCAAAGACCATTACTATGCCCATATGGTTCCCAGCGTCGTCTTTAAGCGCATTAACATGTATCATAAAACTACGCTGCTTTCCTTCTATTGTTAATCTAAGCGGAAGTGTGACATGATCCTCACGGGAGCTGGTCAGATTGTCGATTATTTCTTCCGCAAGGTTCAGATGCTGCTCTCTAAGCAGCTTTTTATAGTTTTTATTCAGCATGTCCTTTGGTCTAAGATTGAGCATCTTTTCAGCAGACTTGTTTATCGTTGATATAAGCCCGCTTGGGCCAAGAGTTATTACTCCGGCAGAAACATTCTTTAATACTATTTCCATATACTGCCGTCTTTTTTCTATCTCAATGTTTTGTTCGCGAAGCATACCCGCGGAAAGCTCCAATTGTTCTCTGCTGATCCGCAAATCTTTTGTCATCTTATTAAATGAATCAACAAGAGTGCCGATTTCAGTATCAGCCACAGGGCCGATGCTGAACCCCAAATCTCCTTCCGCAACCCTTCGCGTCCCCTCGGCAAGCTCCATGATCGGTATTGTGATGGATTTCGCCAAATAAAACCCAAACCATATAGCGCAAAAAACAACAAGCAGCGCCACTATTGAAAGGGTTATATAATAGGTTGTCTGGATCGGTTTCTTAAGAAGTATTATCTGTTGATATTCCTCAAAACCTCTTGATATGGATGCCATGTTTTCAGAAAGATCAGAGGCAATCAAAACCGACAATACAATAAAGCCTTCGGCATCTGTGTAATTTGCGCCAAAAGGAATAGTTCCGATCGTTCTTATCAGCTCCCCTTCCGGAATTTTTTCAAAAACCGACCTTACCCCTTTTAGCTCCATATCCTTTTGAAAATCATCAGTAGGAATAATGCTGAAAGGCTCATCTTCCAGTTCCATGGCAAGAGCAAATGTAAGACGGTTTGTATTAACGCTATAAATTTCAACAGCATCAATATTAAATGCCCGCTGAACAACCTGAACATAGTGGGAAAGGGCTTTCCTTTTTTGTTCATCCAGAAGTTTTTTGGTGTTTATCTGGTAGGCTATTCTTTCCAGATAAAACCGGTTATTTTCTTCCGCATGATCATACAAGCGCCTTCCTACAAGCAATGAGTTTTCAAGCGCCTGCTCTACTGGAACATTAAACCAAAATTCAATACTGGTTGTAATAAAGCTGATTGAAAAGAAAAAAAGTACAACCGTAGGCAAAAGACTAAGCGCAATAAAGGCGGCCACAAGTCTCGTGCGAAGCTTTGCCCCCATCACCTTGCGCTTTCTATCATATAGCAACTTTACCAGATTTCTAAACACAAGAAATATCAACAGGATAAGCAGCAGCAAATTGATGTTGATTAATATGAACATCAATATTGTGTTGGAAACCGGAATCCCTGCCCCAAAATGTATTACCTTGTGCTCAGCAAAGGTCATGAGGGCAATGGCAAAAACAACTATGACAATCAGAATGCCTTCACGTTTCCGCCTTTTGAGTTCCTCTTCTAAGACATGAGATTTTGGGCTTTTGAATATATTATTGCTCATAATAGGTGCGAAAAAATTCCGGCTTTCAGTAGATAAAATCTATTGTATACCAGTCTGTTTCAACGTCCCATAAAGAAACAAAGAACAGAATATAATGCAGATAAAAGGGAAGGGTTAGTTTGCCGAGCTCTGCCTTGGCTCTTATTTGATACTGGCTGCCTTTCTGCAGGCTGCCAAGCGAAATAATTTTTAAGCTGTCAATTTCGGTCATCAGCTTTTTGGCCTCTTCAAAAGATTGTGCGACAGACGGCTTATCCTTTTCCCATGACCGTGTAACAACAAATTCCTTCTTCAGGCTATTGTATTTAATCGTATGGGTTATCTTTATATCAGCCAGCTTAATGTCAAACCACATATTGCGGGCCTGGTACAGGGTAATATAGAAGGAAAAGGTTGCCGGCACCCCTTTTAGAACAGCCTTTTTTATCTTATCATTAAAAGCCCCTTCGACATTAAGAAAAATCAAAAGATCATCGCGTGTGTTGGTGACAATTATATTGGTCAGCCCTGCCTCCGAGGCAAAGGCTGGATTTTGCATGATCAGCAATATGCAAAGAAATATGGTACTAATTTTACGGCAAATCAATGACAACATAATATATAAGCGGCAAACTAAAAAAGTTAAGGTGACAATTGAGGAAGAAAGTTTTCTGTTAATAACGGATACCTTCTTAAATGGCAAGTGATTTTAGAAAACAGGAGCTTTGTGCCTTATCCGGGCATTTTAACAACATCCTGTATTATACTGGTTTCCCATGATTCTTTTTGGGCAAAGAATTTTTTCAAAAATGCATGATTAAAAAAATGGCCTGATCTGCTCACCTTAACATGGCCTAAAACCGGCATGCCGAGGAGAGAAAAATCGCCTATGCAGTCAAGGAGTTTATGCCGCACAAACTCATCCTTATACCGTAAACCATCTTTGTTGAGTATGTTTTCCTTATCTATTACAATAACATTATCGAGCGAACCGCCTCGTGCAAGCCCAAAACTTTTCATCTCTTCATATTCATGCAGGAAACCAAAAGTTCTGGCTCTGCATATTTCGCGCTCAAATACCTGGTCGGAAAGTTCTATGGTATAAGATTGTTTTTTAATCAGAGGATGATCGTAATCTATGTCGCATGTTATTTTAAATGAAGATTCAGGATATATGCCGACAAATTTCCCGTTTTCTTTCAACTCAATCGGCTCTTTTACAACAAAAAAACAGCGTTGACCGGCTTGTTCCTTTATGCCTGCCGCAATTATTGATGAGGTAAATACTTCGGCGCTGCCATCCATTATCGGCATCTCGTAGCCGTCAATTTCAACCATAGCATTATCAATTGATAAACCTGCAAAGGTCGCCATAAGATGCTCTATGGTTGAAACAATAAATCCATCATATCCTATTACGGTTGCAAGGCTTGTATCCACAACCATATTAAAATGTGCGGATATGCTCGGACAGTCTGGAAGGTCTATTCTTTTGAACTTAATGCCATGATTTATTGGCGCGGGCTTGATCGTCAGATTAACCTTTTTGCCTGAATGAATACCTACGCCGGAGCAGTTGATTAATCCGGCAACGGTTCTTTGCTTGAAATGCATATAATTACTTGCTTTCTAATATTTGATGAATTCGTAAAAAGTCATGTCCCAAGTCGTTGCGAGAAGTGCAGCGACAAAGCGGTCTTATTTGATATCCGCATGATAAGCCTGAAGAGATTTTACCCTGGTTTTTCCCGCTTTTCGAGCAGCAATGCCCTTGGCAGCTGCCAGCGCCGCAGCCGTAGTGGTAATATTTAAAATCTTATACTCGATCGCCGCCTTTCTTATATATGAATCATCATCCTTGCTCTCCTTTCCACTGGGCGTGTTGATAATCAGTTGTATTTCTCCATTTTTGACGGCATCCACAATATGCGGCCTGCCATATCCCAGTTTGCGGATAGTTTCCGATTCAATGCCATGTTTTTGCAGAAAGTCATGTGTTCCATTTGTAGCCAAGATCTTGAACCCTAAATCACTAAACAACCGGGCCGGTTCCAGAACGCCCGGCTTGTCTTTGTCAACAACGGTAATAAGAACAGTCCCATCAATCGGCAGTGATAGTTGAGTTGCTTTCTGGGCTTTAAAATAAGCAAGGCCAAATGAATCAGCCAGCCCCAAAACTTCTCCGGTAGAACGCATTTCCGGCCCCAGAAGAGGATCGACTTCAGGAAACATTTTAAATGGGAGCACAGCCTCCTTAACACCGAAATAGGGGATATGTTTTGGTTTCAGATTGAGATCAGAGATTTTTTTGCCCATAACCACCTGGGTGGCAAGCCGTGCCATAGAGATATTGCAAACCTTGGAAACAATCGGCACGGTGCGTGAGGCCCTTGGATTGGCCTCCAGAATATAAACAGTGTCGTTTGTGATAGCATACTGGATATTCATAAGCCCGAGTACATTGAGCTCAATGGCAATCTTTTTTGTGTATTCGCAAATGGTCTCCAGGTGTTTCAAAGGGATGCTCACCGGAGGAATTACGCACGCGGAATCGCCGGAATGCACACCTGCCAGTTCAATATGCTCCATAACCGTGGGAACAAAGGCATCGGTTCCATCGGCAATCGCATCTGCTTCAACTTCAATGGCGTTTTCCAGAAATTTGTCGATCATTATGGGGCGCTCCGGTGAAACATCTACGGCTGCCGACATATAATGTAAAAGCATTTCCTCGTCATAAACAACTTCCATGGCGCGTCCGCCCAAAACGTAAGATGGCCTGACTATTAATGGATATCCGATCCTTTCGGCTATTTTGAGGGCTTTTCCCGTGGTGCTGGCCATGCCGGATTCGGGTTGTGGAATCCCCAGCTTGTGAATAACCTTACGGAACCGGTCCCGATCCTCTGCCAGATCTATTGTTTCAGGAGAAGTCCCTAAAATTTTGACACCTGCTTTTTCCAGGTCTCCGGCGATATTCAGGGGCGTTTGTCCACCGAACTGTATAATAACCCCTTCTGGTTTTTCCTTTTCATAAATACTTAAAACATCTTCAACAGTAAGCGGTTCAAAATAAAGCTTGTCCGAAGTATCATAATCGGTAGAGACTGTCTCAGGGTTGCAATTAACCATTATCGATTCATACCCTGCATCACGGATGGCAAACGCGGCATGCACACAGCAGTAGTCGAACTCAATTCCCTGCCCTATACGATTGGGGCCTCCGCCAAGAACCATAATTTTTTTGCGGTCGCTTACCTCGATTTTGCATGGCGCATTATAGGTGGAATAGTAATAGGCGGAGTTTTCAACACCGCTGACCGCCACAGATTCCCACGCTTCGACAACACCAAGCGAAATGCGCTTTTCCCTGATATCCTTTTCTGAAATCCCGAGAAGAAGGGAAAGATACCTGTCTGCGAATCCATCCTTTTTCGCACGGATGAGCATATCATCCGGAAGCATCTTCCCTTTGTATGTTAGAATCTCTTCTTCAAGAGCCACCAGCTCCTTCATCTGTTTAATAAACCAGGGTTTAATATGTGTAAGCTCGTAAAGATCCTGGATGTCGGCTCCCTTGCGCAGAGCTTCATACATAATAAACTGGCGTTCGCTTGAGGGTATAACCAGCATATTCATTAATTCAGTTAGAGACTTTTTATTGAAGTTCTTGGCAAAACCAAGACCATAGCGGTTTATCTCAAGGGATCGGATTGCTTTTTGAAATGCCTCCTTGTAGTTTTTTCCGATGCTCATGACTTCGCCGACAGCGCGCATCTGGGTTCCAAGCTTATCTTCAGAGCCTTTGAATTTTTCAAAAGCCCATCTGGCGAATTTTACTACCACATAATCACCGGAAGGTGTGTATTTCTCAAGGGTGCCGTCACGCCAGTAGGGGATTTCATCCAGGGTTAGACCACAGGCAAGCAGGGCGGAAATAAAGGCGATCGGGAAACCGGTTGCCTTGGATGCCAGGGCCGACGACCTGGAAGTTCTCGGGTTAATTTCGATAATAACAACCCGGTCTGTTTTGGGATCATGCGCGAATTGAACATTTGTGCCGCCGATAACTTCAATCGCTTCAACAATGGTATAAGCATATTTCTCAAGACGCCTTTGCAGCTTGGGATCAATAGTCATCATCGGCGCGGTGCAAAAAGAATCGCCTGTGTGAACACCCATGGCATCGACATTTTCAATAAAGCAAACAGTAACCATCTGATTTTTAGCGTCCCGTACCACTTCCAGCTCAAGCTCTTCCCATCCCAGGACCGACTCTTCAACCAGAATCTGGGTTATAAGGCTTTCATACAAACCGCGTTTAGCAATAATGCGAAGCTCTTCAATGTTATACACCAAGCCGCCGCCTGTGCCGCCCATTGTATAGGCCGGACGAATCACAACAGGGTAACCCAGTTCTGCAGCGACCTTTTCAGCCTCTTCGACATTGTTTACCGTTTGGCTCTTCGGCATTGCAATGCCAAGCCGCTCCATGGTTTCCTTGAAGGCTGTACGATCTTCTCCCCGCTTAATGGCATCAATATTTACACCGATGATCTTTACATTATATTCATCCAGAACCCCTGCCTGCGCCAGTTCACATGATAAATTCAGGGCTGACTGGCCGCCTAAATTCGGCAGCAGGGCATCCGGCCGTTCTATCTTGATAATGTCTGTTAATACTTTAACGTTAAGAGGTTCGATATATGTAACATCAGCAGTGCCCGGATCTGTCATGATTGTTGCAGGATTCGAGTTTACCAGAACGATCTCATAACCAAGAGAACGAAGAGCTTTGCAGGCCTGGGTGCCGGAATAATCAAATTCACATGCCTGACCAATGATGATAGGGCCTGAACCTATGATAAGTACCTTTTTCACATCGTCGCGTTTTGGCATTAAAAACTCCTTTTTATTTAAAATAACCGGACCCATCCCAGCAGTGGGTGCATAATTTATTTTTTGGCAGACCAACCGCCTTCACAAGGTCTTCCAGCTTTTGAAATTTTAATGATGTAAGTTTTAATTTTTTTCTTATTTCATCTATCATTGCCATATTTCTTTCTGATCCGCCTGTGGCATATTCATCCAGAAACTTATCATCTTTTCCTTCAAGTTCTCTAATTGCTTTTCGACTGGCAAGATCAAGTGTTGTCCGCGATGCTGAAAAATTGAGAAAGTTGCATGGATAAATTAAGGTCGGGCAGGCAGGGCGCATGTGCACCTCCAGCGCTCCGTAATCGAATAATACTTGAACATTATCCTGCAACTGGGTACCCCTTACAATTGAATCTTCACAAAAAAGAATCTTTTTACCCTCTATCATCGATCTAACCGGGATCAGTTTCATTTTTGCAACAATATCTCTTCTGTGTTGATTTTGCGGCATAAAGCTTCTGGGCCAGGTTGGTGTGTATTTAACAAATGGGCGCTTATACGGGATTTTTTTTTCATTTGCATAGCCGATTGCATGAGCGATTCCAGAGTCCGGCACCCCTGCGGCAAAATCTACTTTTGTTTCGTCATTTTTTGCAAGGGCGTATCCACATCTATACCTGACCGACTCCACATTGATTTCTTCGTAATCAGATGCCGGATAACCGTAATAGACCCACAGAAAAGTGCATATTTGCATTTTGCTTTCCGGCTTTTTTCTCTGCTCATATCCATCCGGCGTCAGAAAGACAATTTCGCCCGGCCCAAGATGTTTTTCAATATCATATCCAAGGTTGGGAAATGCGCATGTTTCTGAGGATGCTGCATAGGCGCCTTCTTTCTTTCCAATAGCAACAGGTGTTCTGCCTAATCTGTCCCTTACGGCAAAAATTCCGTTTTCCGTAAGCAAAAGCATTGAACATGAGCCTTGAATGAGTTGTTGAGCATTTTCAATTCCCTCTTCAAAGGAGCCTTTTTCACAAATTAACATTGCCGCCAGTTCCGTCGGGTTTGTCACGCCGCCGCTGGTCTCGGAAAAATGCATTTTTTTTGCAAATTCTTTCCTGACCAGCTCCTCAATGTTGTTAATTTTTCCAACCGTAACGATTGCGAATGATCCCAAATGCGAACCAATAATAAGCGGCTGAGAATCGTTGTCACTGATAACTCCGATACCCTTGTTCCCCTTTAAAAATGGAAGATCAGGCTCAAACTTGGACCGGAAATAGTCGTTTTCAATGTTATGAATAGACCTTGTAAATCCTTTAGAATTTTTAACAGCCATGCCACCACGTTTTGTGCCGAGATGAGAATGATAATCGGTCCCGTAAAACAGATCATTGACACAATCTTCTTTTGAAACACTTCCAAATAAACCACCCATGACGGACAACCCCTTTTTCTGCCTGTTCAGATCGCAGCTTTGTTTAATCAGACCCTATAAATCCCAAAAAAGAATCGTTTATTAAAGAATATATACCTCGAAGGCCACAACTTGCTCAAATTATTGCGTTTTTTATTAAAGTGTTTCGCTTTCTCAACAAATTTGTCTAATTCATTCCAAAACCGCTTGCTGTGATCCTTAACCCGGGGGTATGCACTAACTTATGAAGGATAGTATAGTCAATCAATTCATCAGGCAATTTTATCAGCTTGACATTATAGCTCCAAATGGCACGGCAACTCGAACACCCTTGAAGGGGCTTACCGATAGGCTGATGTGCTTTGTCCTGCTGCTTCGTTCCAAAAGGATTTCACCAACACCCGTTATTTCGACTTTCCTGGATTTTACGTTAAAAGTGTTTCTCCACGTGATAGATAGGTAATAGATAGCACCCGCAGCTTTTTACGAACTGATTTTGTATGGTGATGTATCATATTTTATAATCATTTCAATGAGAAAACTTATTGCACGATCAATCTCCATGCACGCTCTGCACAAACAACTCAAATTCATATATATTATAGGCTTTGTCCAATTTGTCAAGGATGTCGCCGAAGAATGTTTTTGAAGAACTCCTTACTTACGTTTTTCCGATGTTATTTATAAACTCGTAAAGTAAAAAATCAACGAATCTATTGTCTTTTGCTATGCTCTGCATGACCATCGGAAAACCATGGGGATGTTCGCATTTTTTGCCGCAAAACACTATATACAGATTTTTTACTTGACAAACAAACAATATATTGATTGATAACCATAAAATATTACACTTAAAATAGAGCATACTGAGCTGAAAATGCACAGGGTTCCCGCGAACGCCGGAACCCTGAACAAGGTTAAATGGGTTATATGAATTCCGATACATCATTGTCTTTTATGTCAAAAGCTAACCTTTTTAATGCCTATCATGTGCTGTTTGGCTACGAAAAGGAGGTTTCGATTGAGCTGCTAAAACAGCTTCGGCAGCCTGCGCTTAAAACAGTGTACTGGAAGAAGGCTCTGGAAACACATCCGGATCGTTCAAAAGTACTGGGAAAAATCAAAGCTGAAATGGGTGAACGATTCAAGGAGGTGACCCTGGCCTACGAAAACCTGAATTCTATTTTAAAAGATGATCGAATAGATATTTTGGATGATGAAACAGGTATTCAAAGAAAAAGCCCGGAGAGAAGCGCGAAGGTTAATAAAAAAAGGTGGGGTTCAGATCGCTTTTACAAAGGTTGGCTTCCAAAACGCAGGCTGTTAATCGGTCAATTTCTCTATTACTCCGGCTGTATTTCATGGGGAAACCTTATTGGCGCAATAATCTGGCAGAAAAAGCAACGTCCGATGATTGGCCAGATAGCGCTTAACTGGGGGATGCTGTCGTCATGTGATATCAGGAGAATCCTGACAGAACGAAATAGAGAGCAAAGGCATAAAGAAAAATTCGGCGAATATGCCTGGAGAAAGGGGTATATAACCTCCTTTGAACTGCTGGCTCTTTTAGGCAAACAACGCCTTCTTCAACGCCGAATAGGAGAGTACTTCATAGAACAGGGACTACTTTGCGCATGGGAGATAGATGATATGGTAGCAAAACAAAATGTCCATAACAGAAACACTTTTGAAATATTTTCTTAAATTGCAGTTCAAAGGTCTTACATCAAACATTAAAGCGAAAGTTAATTATATCCCCATCCCGCACCTCGTAGGTTTTACCCTCTAGCCTTACAGTGCCCCTTTTTCTTGCTTCATGATATGTGCCGGCATTTATCAAATCCTCATACAAAACCACCTCTGCGCGTATGAATCCTTTTCTTATGTCTGTATGGATAACGCCTGCCGCATCAACGGCCTGAGTTCCTTTCTTTATTGTCCATGCCCTCACCTCATCTTCACCAACTGTAAAAAATGATATAAGCCCCTGGAGTTCGTATGACCGGCTGATCACCCTGTCCATGGCAGATGCGGCAATATTAAATTCGGAAAGAAAGTCTTCTGCCTCTTCGTCAGACATATGGGCAAGCTCCTGTTCTAATTTGCCCCTTATTATCATGCAACTCTCCTTAGAAGTTATATCTTTCAGATTAGGCATGGTGTCATCGTCATCTTCGTTATTAAAGAGAACAAGCCTGGGGTTGGCTGAAACAAAGGCAAATCCTTTAAGAGCAGGCGCAGAAGCAAACTCCGGATTTTTTCTAAGAGGGATTTCATTTTCGAGATTTTTCTGGCATTCGGTTAAAAGAGCAAGTTCTTCCTGGTCGATTTTTTTGTGCCTTTGTTTTTCTAATTCAATCCGTTCAAGGCGCTTTTCCACAACAACAAGATCGGCAAGAATCATTTCCTGATCAAGATTGAAAAAATCGTTGTATGGATCAGGGTTTTCAAAACCATATCCGCCGAAATTACGCACCACCTGTATCAAGGCGTCGCAATCTCTTACTTCATTCCAGACATTATAATCTTTTGCCGGTTCTTTGCCCTGTCCTTGAAATCCTGGAAGAAAGTATGCGACCTGAGCATAAATAGTTTTTTTGGGTTTATACATATTGCTTAATATGTCAACACGTTTATCAGGCACCTTGATTGTGCCTATACGGGTTTCCCCTTTATGCCCTGCATCAATTATATTGTGGGTTAATACTTCAAATATAGTTGTTTTCCCTGATCCGGGAAGACCGATAATCCCTATTTTCATTATTTAATCCTTTTTGCAGGTGATTGGTGTTCGGGCTAATTAATGATCTGTACAATACTTGAGGCAGGAACAAGGCGCACCTTTTTTTGAAGTTCGGGGAGCTCTTCACGAAAAACCTCATATGTTACTTCATGCGGATGCGCAATCCCTACAGCTGTGCCATGAATTTCGGCAATGCGAATCAATCCTTTTATCTGCCTGCGAATAAAGTCAGGCTCAGGCACATGATCAAGAAAAACATCCCGTTGACCAAAAGGAATCTTAAGCAGACGAGCCGATGGCTTGCAAAGGCTTTCAGACGTTGTAAGACTATCAACAAAAAAGAGCCCTCTTTGTTTCAGCACGGAAAAGATTTGATACATTCGGGTGGATTCGGTTGTCATTTTTGAACCCATATGGTTGTTGACCCCTTTAATTAAAGGAACGGCATCCAGGTCTTTATTGAGCTGATCGATAAGTTCATCAGGAGACATGGATGTAAGTAAAGCGTCAGGACCCGGGTCAACCTCAGGATATTCATTAGGCTCCATTGGCAGGTGAAGCATAATTTCAAACCCTTTTGCATGGGCTTCCCTGATAATTCTTTGCTGGAAAGGGGCCTGCGGAAACACGGAAAATGTAAGTACGGTATCAAGACTTAAAAATTCCTCAGCAACCTTTTGTTCATAGCCAATATCATCTATAATAATTGCCACTTTTGGCAGAGCTTTTGGTATAAGCTTTTGTTTATAATCAGGTTTGCGTAATACCTTGTCCGCTTTGGGATATATTTCAAAGACAGGTATTTTAAATGTCTGTTTTTTTTTGGCCGGCTGCGCAGGTTGCGTTCGCAACAATAAGTAATGCGCCAGAAAACCGGCGACAACTACCAGCACCACCAACAGAGACAGCCCTGCAATCGCCTTTTTTAAATATGTTTTTTTAGCTTTATTCTTGCTGAAAAATACTTTTTTTTGTTTTGTTTTCTTTGTTTTTATAGTCATTTAACTGCTTAAAATCGCATAACTTCTAAGGATATCAAGAGCTCGCATAACCTGGTTGTCTTCAAGCAGCCTTTCAAGCGTAAGGGACTCATGCATGGATGGATGCCCCTGTTTCTTCCCGGTATCCTTTTTTTCACCTGTGTCTTTTCTTGTATCCGGCTCTGCTTCAAGATGATTTTTTAAATCCTTTTCCTTCATCAGGTCCTTATCAGCCTCTTCCTGCTCTATGGTTCTTTGTTTTACCTCTATATCAGGTATAATACCCTGAGCCTGAATAGATCTTCCGCTCGGGGTATAATATCTGGCGATTGTAAATTTAAGCCCATATCCGTCTCTTAACGTTTCTACTGTTTGAACAGATCCCTTGCCGAAAGAGGTAGTCCCGATGATAATGGCTTTTTTATGATCCTGAAGCGCGCCTGCCACAATTTCGGATGCACTGGCGCTTCCCCCGTTAATCAGCACAACAATAGGATAGTCCCGTTTTACCTCGTTTGGATGAGCTCTGAAAATTTGTGTATGTTCTTTCAGCCGTCCTTTGATGGATACGATTTTACCCTTTTCAAGAAACAGGTCTGTCACCGAAATTGACTGGTTAAGAAGTCCGCCTGGATTGTCTCGAAGATCAAGAACAAGCCCTTTTAACGGGACATCACCGGATTCAAGCTTTGCCAGAGCCAGCTTTAGCTCATCGGTTGTGTTGTCCTGGAAATTGGTGATCCAGATATATCCATATCCGGGCTGCAAAACAAGCGACTTTACGCTTATAACCGGAATAATATCACGAATCAGCCTGAAATCTATCGGTTTTGATACTCCCTCCCTTATTATTGTTATAACTATCTGCTTTCCTTTTGGACCTCTCATCTTCTTAACAGCTTCCCACAGCATCATATCCTTGGTTAATTCACCGTCCACCTTGATAATTTTATCTCCAGCCTTTATTCCGGCTTGGTAAGCAGGGGTGCCTTCGATTGGAGATATAACGGTAATAATACCTTGTTGCATGGTTATAACTATACCAATGCCGCCGAATTCACCATGGGTACCGATCTGCAACTCTTCAAAAGCCTCGGGCGGAAGCAATGCAGAATGAGGGTCAAGACTGCTTACCATTCCCTGAATAGCCTTTTGAATTAATTCTTTTGTATCAACCTCATCAACATAGTTTTTTTCAACCAGTTCAATGACATCGGAAAACAGTTTAAGCCCTTTATATGTCTCATCGCTGCTTGCTGAAAGATCGTGGTAAAATCCGGGCCCGATCGACCAGAATATTAAAGCGATTATCATTATGAACCAAATTTTAATGTTTTGTTTTTTCTTTATTGTCATACAGTTGCTCCTTAACTTTGAGGAATCAGCTTCAGTTGTGATTAAATTTAAATCAGAAAACTGTTTGAATGTATTAAAAATCGTTAACAAAGAACCTGGCACAATGTCTTTATATATAAAAAATCGCTTGATTGGCACAATTGTTATTTTTATTATGTCCGGTTCTTTGTTTACGATTTGTTATACATGAGTTTTTTCTGGTTTAAATTTAATTATAACTGATGCAACAAGCGCACAAAAACGTACTTTTTGCTCGAGCATAAGTTAAGTTATTTGAAAGTCCAAGATCTTGCTATAAATAGTAGCCTAAAAAGTTTCATCAACCCTTAAGCCACTCAAGCGGATTAACCGGTCTTCCGTGATGACGAAGCTCAAAATAGAGTTTCGGGCCGATCATTGAACCTGTATCGCCAACCGTGGCAACAACTTCACCCGCCTCAACATAATCGCCCTTTTCCTTAAAGAGCTCCTCAGCATGCGCATAGACCGTGCAGAAATTATTTCCATGATCTACGATAATCATATTCCCATAACCTTTAAACCAGTTGGAAAAAAGTATATATCCATCATATACCGAACATATGGGTTCGCCTCTGTCGGCTTTAATATCAATACCTGTTTTGAAATTTACTGTTTTACTTTGGCTGTTGGTCTGTCGGCCAAAAAAATGTATTATTTTACCCTTAACAGGCATTTTAAGCAACCCTTTAAAGGAGCTAAAAGTTCCATGCGATATGTTTTTAACCTTGTCAGGCATCCGGCTCAAGGATTGAATCGTCCGGTCCAGAGCATCTGCTGTCTGTTTTAATGCTTGAATGGCGGCTAATCCAAGCCTTTTTTTGCTTTGTATATCAAAAAGAAGTTTCGAGCGTTTTTTATTTTCATTAGACATAATGTGGATCTGTTTATTTAAGTCTGTTTCAAGCAAAAGCTTTTTTGTTTTTTGAGCATTCATTCTGTCCAACAGCCGTTGCAGACTATCCTTGTTTTTTACAAGTTTTCCCCAGGTTTTTCCATCATGAGCAAGTATCTGTTCCATGGTAATTTTACGCTGAAAAAAATCGTTGATCGATTCGGCAGATGCAAGAACATTCATTTTACCAATCAGGTTTAATTTATAGACAGCAACAAGACGATTGGATGCATAATCTTCGCTTGTTTTAATCATTTTCTGGAGGTCGTTGAATGCACGAGTTGCTTTCTGAATGTCTGTTTCAAGTGAGGCAAGCTCGAATCGCAAGGCTGAAACACGCTTTACGGCATTGTTTAGGGCAATATCTGTCTCATTTAAGCTGTTGATAACGGCAACCTCTTTTTCTGTAAAGTTTTGCAGCGCAATCTCTTGTTTTTCCAGTTTGCTGCTGACATCTTTTGCCTTTTGTTTGGCTGTTTTGATTTTAGTGTCAACATCACTTAAATTATCAATTGGTTCGCTTTGAACGATCCGAACATAGTGCTTTAGATATCTAATATAACCGATCTGATCATTATGCTGAATTTTAAGCCAGTTATTGCAGTGTGTTAATATTATTACTTTTGTCCCTTTTTTAAGCGTTTTGATAAGAGGTTTATCAATTCCGGGTTCTGATCGCATATTAAGCTTCGGCACGGTTATAATGCCTGTTTCATTTGATTGAAAACCGACAGCCACAGCAGAATGCAAAAACACAATACTGCCGGCAACAATAAAAATTATAAAAACAAGCGATATAAAATAGGATTTTTTCACGCGGTTTATTCTTTTAAAAATTGTCTCAGAGAAATAAAACAGCCTAACCATCCAACAAGCATACTGCACAATATTATTGTGCCGGACAGCCTGAGCGAAAGAAACCTGACGTGTAACAAATCGGAAGATAGCCCCTGTTCAACGTTGATTGATATATATATATAAGCGGCAAATAATACGGCAAGCCCGATGATTCCTCCAAGCGCACCCTGAATAACGGCTTCAATGTAAAAGGGGGTCTTGATAAATCGGTCGGTAGCTCCAACCAGACGCATTATTTCAATCTCTTCACGCCTTGAATAGATTACAAGTCTGATAGTGTTGACTACGATAAAGACAGCGGCCATAAAGAAAATACCGCTCATGGCATACCCTGTTAACCTGAACAGATCAAAGAGCTTAACAAATCGTCCGATCCATTTCCGGCCATATTCAACATCATCTATTTCAGGAAGTGATTCAATCTTAACCGCCAGATTTTCAATCCTTTCACTGTTTGCAAACTGCCCTGTAAGACTTATTTCAAAGGCATGGGGAAGTGGATTCTCCTTGAGTCCATTAAGAAGGGAAGATTGCCGTTTCATCTGCTCTCTAAGCCGCTTCATGGCTTCCTCTTTTGATATGAATTCGGCCTCGGCAACCCCATAGAGCCCCTGAATCTTGTTTTTTATATCAACAAGGTTTGCTTCAACTATATCCGGTTTGAGGTATGCTATTATTCTTATTCCCTTTTTCCAGGAATTCATATAGTCGTTTGTGTTGAGAAAAAAAAGAACAAGAGCACTGACTATAAGTATTGACAGAAATATTGTAATAATTGTTACTGCATTCAGAAATTTGTTGGTTCGGATATCCTGAAAGGCTCTTTTAAAATAAAGAATCATATTTCAGACCTTGTAAAAACTATTGGTTCTTCTCCCTGTTGGTTGATGCAAAGGATTCGAGGATTCAAGGGGCTTTCGAACCCTTGAACCCTATTTGGTTTGACGTCCCTCTTTAAGATGGATTGCCCTACAGCCTGTTTTGCGTATCAATTCCTGATCGTGGGTTGCAATAAGGAGTGTGCCTCCTCGCGCGTGGAACCCTTTAAGAAGATCAAAAACAGTGCCGGCCGATTCCGGGTCAAGGCTGCCGGTTGGTTCATCCGCCAGAATTATCTTAGGTGCCCCTACAACTGCTCTGGCCACTGCGATTCTTTGCTGTTCTCCGCCTGACAGGCTTTGAGGCATGGCATTAAACCTTTTTTCCATTCCTACCATTCTCAGCACGCTGTTTACTTTTTTCTGCACAAACTGCCTATTTTTACCCATTGCCTCAAGCACTAAAGCAACATTGTCAAATACGGTTTTCGTGGGTATCAGCTTGTAATCCTGGAATATTATCCCGAGCTTTCGCCTTAAAAGCGAAATCCGTTTGCGGGAAATTCTGGAAAGATTCATTCCGTCGATTAATATTTGCCCCTCTGATACAGGTTCTCCAAGATAAAGGAGCTTCAGCAGAGTGGATTTGCCTGCCCCGCTGGGACCGGTGATAAAAAGGAATTCATTTGGGGATACATCGAGGTTTATATTGGTTAAAGCCTTGTTTGAGCCGTAATTCTTGTGGACCTGGAACATTCGAATTATTGCACTTTTGTCGTTTTTGTCGATCATTCTAAGCCAGCCCCAACCTCTTGCGCCTGGCCCATTGCCCAATACAGATAGGCTTTTGATATTTTTAAATCATATAATGCATTGTAATAATTAGTCATGGTTCTGGAAAGAAGCGTTTGTGCATCCAGGACATCTGTTGAAGTGTCCATCTGTTCTTTATAGCGTTCTTCGCTGATTCTAAAGTTCTCTTTGGCCTGTTCAATGGCTTGTTTTACAGCCATAATATTTTGTTCAGACTCTTTGGTATTAAGATACGCCTGTTTTACCTCTAGATTAATATTATCAATGATCTCGGCAAGTTGATATCGAGCCTGTGCAAGAGCGCTTAGTTTTTCCTTTACGCCGTATCTGGTTTTGCCCCATTCCCAGAAATTCCATGAAGCTGTGGCTGTAACATCCCAACTATCAGGATCGCTTATTCCCTCTCCACCATCAACATCAAAATCGGTCCCGGCTTTATAATAATTACCTTCCACTTTTATTGATGGATAATAGTCTGCTTTCCCAAGCTTTAACTCTTTTTGTGCGATTTCAACCTGCAGTTCAGCCGCTTTTATTTCCAGACGGTTTTTTTCAGCCATATCAAAGCAAAAATCGATTTTCCTTTCAAAAAAATAATGATCAACAATATCCTTGAGTTCGACAGGGGCATTAATTTGCCTGCGCAACAAAATATTAAAATTCGATTTTGCTTTTTCCAGGTTGTTTTGAGCAACGATAAGATCCTGCCGGGCATTGGCCAGTTCAACCTGAGCTTTCAACAAATCATTTAACGGAGTCATTCCGACCTCATAGAAATTTTTTGCCACATCTTTGTGCGCTGAAATCTGCGTAACCGCTTCGCTTGCAATTGCCGCCAGCTTTTGCGCCTTTAATAGAGTAAAATATACTTTATTTGCTTCAAAGACAACCGCCTGGCCGGTAGTCTTTTCATTAAGCCGCGCAAGGTCAAGATCAAGGGCTGCGACCTTATACTTGTTAATAAGGGAAAACCCTGTAAATACAGGCTGTGTGAATGTGCCGGTAAAAGTATACTTGTTTTTTGGAACCGTTGCGCCATCGTCCGCCGTGGTTTGCTCTTCATAGTTACGCTTGTATTTATAGGTTGCGCCCAGGGTTGGAAGAAAATTGCTTCGTTGTTTCAGCCTGGCGGAAGCTGCGGCATTTATATCCTCTCTGGAGGATTTAAGCCCGAGATTGGCCTTTATTGCCTGCCTGATTGTTTGTTCAAGGGTAAAGGGCTCTTCGGCTTCGGCAACACAGGGTAAAACCGGAAAATACCCGATAATTATAAAAAAAACTAAATATTTATAGCAAAGCTTGTTGAAATGCAATGTATAGTCCATCCTTTTTTTACATTGACCAAAATTAATTTTCTATGATATTAATTTTTTTAAAGTCAGGGAGTGCTGTTCCCAGTTTTCCCTACTCAAAAGCCTCCACTGAATCCCATAAACAGGCTTCTTCCAGTTCAGTGGAGGTTTTTTATCTTATAATTGCCCTAAAATCAACAAATACTTAAAAAACAGGAATAGTTCAGCCACAAAGACACTAATATCTAAAATGATTATTTATTTCTTATGAACTAGTAAAAAGTCCAAAAACACCGTTTTCCGTCATTCCGGCGAAAGCTGGACACGTAGTGAAGCTAAAGCGCTATCCAGTAAATTCAATGAGTTCTGGATGCCCGATCAGGTCCGGCATGACGATTTCGAGACTTTTTACGAGACCATCATTTCTTATGCATAGTAAAAAGCAATATCTATAAATTTTTTGAGAATGAGGATACAGTCCATGAAACAGGAACTCCTTGAAATGCTTTGTCGAAAATCTTTTAAATATAGCGACAAACCGACCTTTAAGCTTGTTTCAGGCAACATGAGCTGTTTTTATGTTAATTGTAAACCAACCACCCTGAGCCCAAGAGGCATGTTTTTAATCGGTCACCTTGTGTTTGATGTGATTAAAGATCTGAATGTTGCGGCAATCGGCGGGCTTACATTCGGCGCAGATCCTATTGCCCTCGCGACCGCTTTTGCCTCTGAATTAAATCAAAAACCAATAAATGCCTTTTCAATACGCAAGACCAGGAAAGATCACGGCATTATCAGATGGATCGAGGGGGATGTAAAACCAGGCGACAGGGTCGTAATAATAGATGATGTTGTTACAACAGGAGGCTCGACGATCAAGGCTATTGAGCGGGCAAGGGCTGAAGGTTTGGAGGTTGTTAAGGTCGTAATACTGATTGATCGCCAGGAAGGGGGGATTGAAAATATCCGCAAACAGGTGCGTAATGTTTCTGCAATTATTTCAAGGGATGAGCTTGTAAGTTGCGCACGCATCCTCTGATTCCCATGCTGTTACACTTGTAACCTTTATGTCCTTGTTTTTTATTATTGCCTGCAGTTCTTCGGCAATATAGAGTGCGATATTTTCAGAGGATGGATTGTTATCTTGAAAACAATCCAGTTCATTGAGGACACAGTGGTCAAGCTTTGCGGTAATTTCAGCAACCTGCTTCTTTATCTCTCCGAAATCAATTATAATTCCGGCGCTGTTTAATCTTTTACTTCCCACACAAACCTCAATCTTCCAGTTATGACCATGCATATTCTCACATTTTTTTGCCACCATATTGAGCCGGTGGGCTGCTGCAAAATGGGTAATAACCTTTAACTCAAACATGTTTACCTTTATTGTAATGGTTTAAATGTTCAACGGTTGCCGGTTCTCGGCTCCGCAACCGATCCTTGTGCAATCTGTTTTTTCAACCGTGAACAGTTACTCTTTTTGTTTATCCGGAGGCTGTTTTGTTAGCGCCCTTGAATATATTTTTTAATTTTGTCGCCAGCTTGCTTGATTCGAGTTTTGCAAATTCCCTGAGAAGCTCTTCCTGTTTTTTGGAGAGATTGGTGGGTGTGTTAATGATAATTTGCATTATCTGGTCTCCGCGGCTGCCATTTCTGAGAGAGGGTATGCCCATTCCTGGAAAACGCAGTATATCGCCAGGCTGTGTTCCTTTGGGGATTTCGAGCTTCTTTTCATTGTTTAATGTGGGTACCTTTATTTTATCTCCAAGCGCGGCCTGTATAAATGATATCGGTATCCGGCATATAACGTCCGTATTGTTGCGTTCAAAGAATTCATGGGGTCCCACGCTAATAAAAACATAAAGATCTCCCGGAGGACCGCCGTAAAGCCCGGCCTCTCCCTCGCCGGTCAGACGAAGCCTGGAGCCTGAATCCACACCCGCCGGTATTTTAACAGAAACCTTTTTGCTGACCATCACCTGCCCTGTTCCATTGCAATGAGAGCATGGATGAGGTATGGACCGGCCTTGGCCGCGACATGTCGGGCAGGTAGTCCTTACCGTAAAAAAACCCTGAGAACTGGAGACCTGGCCTGCTCCGCCACAACGCTTGCAGTTTTCCGGCTGTGTGCCCGGCTTGCAAGCATTGCCGTTACATGTAGAACACACCTCCATCTTTTCAATATTTATTTCCGTGTCTGTCCCAAAGGCCGCTTCCATAAAGCTTAAGTTTAAATTATAACGAAGATCCGCCCCTCTCTGAACCCTTGTTCTGGACCCTGTTGTTCTGAATCCGAAAAAATCTTCAAAAATATCCCCAAAACTTGAAAAAATATCGTCAAAACCACCAAAACCTGAAAAACCGGTTCCTTCAATGCCCTGGTGTCCATATTGATCATAAATATTGCGCTTCTGGGGGTCATGAAGCACCTCATAAGCTTCGGCAGCCTCTTTAAAGCTTTCCTCCGATGCTTTGTCGCCTGGATTTCTGTCAGGATGGTATTGAAGGGCCAGCTTGCGGTAGGCGGCCTTTATTTCACTTCCAGAGGCATTTCGGTTTATGCCTAAAATTTCATAGTAATCACGTTTAGCAGTCATTTAGCTTCCTGATATTTTTACGGTTCTCATGTTGTCATGGCCTTTTTGATATGATAGATACATTTAACTTGAGTACTTAATTTGAAAACATAATACATAAGGCATACTTGTCAATGAAGAATGTAGAACTTCACTTTATAAAAGAGATGTTTGAACAAATAGCGCCAAGGTATGATCTGTTAAACCGTCTTTTAAGCTGCAGGCAGGATGTTTACTGGAGAAGAATGATGGTGTCTGAAATAAAGGCCCCTGCCGGCGGGCTATTGCTGGATGTGGCCTGTGGAACCGGCGATGTTGCCATTGAAATAATCCGGCAAAAAGGGTCGTCTGTAAAAGTTTGCGGAATCGATTTTTCAACATCCATGCTCATGCTTGCCAGGAATAAAATAAGAGCTATGCATGACGGCTCAAACATTCATCTACTTTCCGGAAACGCATTGAATCTTCCGTTTAAGGTGGAAACCTTTGACGCGCTTACAATTGCGTTCGGCATAAGGAACATTGTTGACAAGTTGTCGGCTCTGCAGGTTTTTTATAGAATGTTAACCACGGGCGGAATGATTCTTGTACTTGAATTGGCTTTTCCTGAAAAAGGATTGCTGCCGGCCTTTTACCATTTTTATTTTAGGAAAATTCTGCCTGTTATAGGAAAGTTGTTTTCAAAAAATCTAATGGCATATCAATACCTTCCCTGTTCTGTTGAAAATTTTCCAGATCCTTATTCATTTGCCGCAACAATGCGTAAGGCAGGGTTTCAAGATGTCAGATGGAAAAAACTGGCGCTTGGAATTGCGGTATTATATGTTGGCTATAAGAAAAAACCATAAAAAAAGCCCTGCATGCAAAACAAAAACACACAGGGCTTTTTTGAAGATTCCCCGCAGCAAGCTACGGGGAATGCGCTCGCTATTGCGGTTCAAAAATCTCTATTTGCGATCATTTATTTGGCAAAGGCTTTTTCAAAATTGGGAACAACCTGTTTTTTGCGGCTCATAACGCCGTCCAGCCACACTTTTCCTCCAGCAGGAGCTACGCCAAATGCCTTTTCCACTACAGAAGGATCATCAGAGATGATCAGCATTTCAGTGCCTTCTTTTATGATATCGGTCAGCAACAGGAAAACAGAATGTCTGTTTCCTTCTTTTTTAAGGGCCTTGATATCTTCAACCAGAGCCGGCTTAACACTATCCAGAAGAGACAAGTCTACAACTTCAAGCTGACCAATTCCTACCTTGTTTCCGCTCATATCAAAGTCTTTATAATCGCGTAATACCAATTCTCTGGCAGGAGTACCTTCAATAGCAGATTTTACCTTGAACATCGACATGCCAAGAGCTTTTAAATCAGATTCGCCACAAATCTTTGCCAGGGCTTCGCATGCCTCTTTATCATTATCCGTACAGGTAACGGATTTGAAGATAACGGTATCGCTTAAGATTGCGCAAAGCATAATCCCGGCAATGTCTTTGGGAATTTCAACTCCAAAGAAATCGTACATGGCCTTGAGCACGGTACAACTGCAACCAACCGGCCAGATCCAGGCTTCTAATGGATTGGGGGTAGTTACATCACCAAGCTTGTGATGATCCACGATTCCCAGGATTTCAGCTTTAGCCAGATCATCCAGACTCTGAGCAAGATCAGAATGATCAACAAGAATAACCTGCTTGCCCGCACCGCTGCTTAATAGCTCAGGAGCCTTAACGCCGAATTTTCCCAGAACAAACTTTGACTCAGGATTGAGATCCCCCTGTACCGCGGCTACAGCCTCCACACCAAGCTTGTTTTTGAGATCAGCCAGAGCGATAGCGGCACACACGGAATCGCTGTCAGGATTTTTATGCCCGAAAATATAAACTGCCATATCAAACCTCCAAAAATTACAAAATTAATATTAACTTCACCGCTTGCCTTTTTTTAATAAATTTTGTAATAGTTAGCAAAAAATGCAGATTCTGTCAAGAAACAAAAGCATTTCCCCAGTTCATCATTGACAAACATAATTGAGGTGATTAAAATAAATAATGTGGATTAATAAATTTTGATATTACGTTATTAAGGAGGAAGTTATGGTTGAGATTACAAACGCAGCAACAACACAGATTGGTGAATATTTTAAAGACAGAGAGATATCGCCGATTCGGATTTTTTTAAACGCAGGAGGGTGAGGCGGACCTTCCCTTGCGATGACTCTGGATGAGTTAAAAGACAGCGATAATATATATGAGGTTGACGGATTTAAATATGTTGTCGATAAAGTATTTATGGAGAAATCAAAACCGATTAAAGTAGATTTTAATCAGTTTGGGTTTAAAATAACATCGGGCATGGATTTAGGGGCTGGATGCTCAAGTTGTGGTACCACTAGCTCATGTTGTTCCTGATAAAAAATACATTTTATAAAAAAGGGCATCACCATACGGTGATGCCCTTTTTTATTGTCCATTGAAAACAGATTATGATAAAAAATTAAAATGGACCCCATAACACATATAACCACAGGCGTTTTAGGCGCCCAGGTTGTACGCAAACCCTTTAACCGGCGTTTTATAATATTATTTTGCATTATTGCGGCATGGCTGCCCGATATAGACAATCTGGTTACATTTCTTGGACCGGAACTGTATTTGATCCATCATCGGGGAATAACCCATTCCTTTGCGGGCAGCCTTATTCTTTCAATGCTACTGGTTGCGGTTTTCAGTCTCTTTACAAAATCTTTTCCAATCATCAAAGGATTAATTATATCCTTTTCAATAATCCTGATTCATATATATCTTGATCTTGTAACATCATACGGCACCCAGATATTTTATCCCTTTAATAATACCAGATATTCCTTAGACGCTGTTTATATCGTGGATTTGTTTTACACAGTTTCAACAGCAAGTATCTGCTTTTTTTCTTTTTTGAGCAAAAAACACAAACAAAGGGTTGTAATGCTGGGACTTGCCTGGCTATTTCTATATCCTGTTATATGCCTCGGCATAAAACATGCGGCTTTATATCGTGTTGAACGCGAGCTTCAGAGAAACAGGATTCCATTTGAAAAGGTGCATATTTCACCGGAGCTCTTTACACCTTTCTTCTGGAAGGTTATTGTTGAAGATAGCGAGACCTATAAGATAGCCGGCTTTACCATTTTCAATACTTGCGTCACAAAAACCTTTATTGAATTTGATAAAGCCGAACCATATGTATTTAAAAGGTTTGGGGGATGCGCATCTATTTTTAATACGTACGCCTGGTTTGCAAGCTATCCTGTAATAAAAACCGAAAAGTCTGGTCAATGCCAATTAATTACATTTGGTGATTTAAGGTTTTACAGCACCATAGACTTTGTCCGTAAATTATTAAAAAACAATGAGCTTCCCTTTTCATTGACAGCAATGGTGAATGAAAGCCGCAAAGTGATGGAATATTATTACTATAAACCCGGCGGAACAAAAGTAATACAGCACTTGGAATAATAAACATAAAGCAGGTCGGCGAAGTTTAATTAAGGAGGGATTATAATGACGGATCTTATGAGAGCTATAAAGGAAAGAAGAAGCATCCGCAAGTACGAGGAAAAAGATATTTCTGAAGAGCTTGTAGACAGGGTTCTTGATGCTGTCAGGTGGACGCCGTCATGGGTCAATACCCAGTGCTGGGAAATAATAAAGGTAACAGATCAATTATTAAAGAAAAAACTTCAAGCGACGATTTCCAAGGGCAATCCCGCATCAAAGGCTATTGTAGAGGCGCCGGTAGTTTTTGCCGTTTGCGGCGGGCTTGGCAAGTCAGGCTATTATAAAGACAGAGTTTCAACAAAATTCGGAGACTGGTCTATGTTTGACCTTGGGCTTGCCACACAGAATCTCTGTCTTATGGCCCATCATCTTGGCCTGGGAACAGTAATAGTAGGTTCGTTCAAGCATGATGAGGCAAAAGAGATTTTAAATGTGCCTGCAGGCTATGAACTGGTTGTCCTTATACCGATGGGGTATCCTGCCAAAACGCCATCGGCGCCGAAACGAAGGCAGATAAAGGAGTTTACGCATTATAATATGTTTTGAGTATCTATTCAGCCGCCGATTTACGCTGATCATCACTGATATTTTTTTTATTATAATAGTTCGGCCCATCTTTTGAAAACTTGTAAGTATCCACCGCCAGTTTTGTTCAAGACACAAAGATCTCAAAGAAAATAAATAGTTATCCTTTCAGTTGAGCCAAGAGGAATAGGCTTTGCCTTCCACAAGGCAAGGAAGACAGAAGGGATAAAACTCTGATGCTTTGCGGTGGACTAATACCACAAAAACTTCTAAGAACAACATTTGTGATTTAAACATATCTGCGTTCGTCTGTGTGAATCCGTGGCTGAATAGTTGCTGTTTTAACAGGATTGTTGATCTTTTTTTGAACACGGCATGCAGACAAGTTTCCTGTCATCTGTGGAAACCATTTTTGTTGACATTGTCATTTCTCCGCAGACATTACAGGCTGCGGAACGCGCCAGAGGCGCATATGGTGGCATGGAAAACTCTATGCTGCTGGTTGAAAAAACTTCATCAAAGGGTCTTGAAAGGAGATCTTCCGACTTTAAATGTTTATACCGCCATCTTTCTCTGGTTGTTTCAGAGCCCTCGGAAATAGCGGCATCCAGCCTGGCAAACTCCTCTTTGTCTTTGCCCTTGTATGTGTAATGTTGTTTTCGGGAAAAGCGATAAGCCGTCTTGTCTGCCCGGTTCAGGATCGTATATGCGTTTTTACCGTAATCCTTTATAATAAGGTTGCCTTTGCCTGCTGTTGTGCCGAGGAGCACCTGGAGCGCATCAACAGCACATGAATCGTTTTCGCAGACAGCTACAATTTCTTCATCTCTTGACCGTTTGAGGTTAAGAATCTTTATAGCCTGCTTGGCGACCAGATAACCGTAAACAAGCCCCGGACATTGGTGTCCGTGAAACGCTATGCATTGTTTAAGATCCTCCGGTATTTTAGTGGTTGTGTTTTTTGTTTTTTCCATGATGCTGTCTCCTTTGAATTGAAATAACTCAGGTTTCGCACCCTTGATTTTTATCAAGCTCAAGGCGGTAAAGGAGCCAAATTTATTTTGGCTCCTTTACCGTGCTCAGTCTATTTATATTACAAAACAGGATTGTATGGCAAATGAGTTAATAAATATTGTTTCTTCATTATGGGTGATTTTTTCCTTTTCCTTTCTGGTAGCATTGCCCGGAACCATGGCACCTAGCCCGCTGTTTACATATACGATTATCAAGTCGGTACAATCCGGCAGGCGCGGCTATCTGATAGGTTTATGGATTATAATGGGTCATGCCGTACTTGAAATGGTAATTATCATATTTCTGCTTTTTGGCTTCTCATTTATTCTGCAAAATATTATCGTTTTGAGAACCATAGGAGTTGCAGACGGAGCTTTGCTTATCTATTTCGGCTTATCCATAATCCTGAATGTATATAAAGACAATCTCCTGATATTTTTTTTAAACCCTGTCAATAGACCGGATCACGATGAACTGGGAAAAACAAAAAATTGACTCTGCAATGAACGTGAAAATATCTTGTAATAAAATATAAAATGTGGTATAAACTTTATTTAAAACCTGCCTAATCTGGCTTGTTACAGGTTTATCAAGTATTAGATGACGTTTTAAAAGGAGGAAGAAAAAATGGCGCAGGATAACAATCGCTCAATAATATCTATGGTAGCAGCAGTTGTAATAATAGGATTCATATTGCAGGTGGCTTTTATTTATGCCGAGAATATAGATTCGCCACACAAAGCTGCTCTTGAATTTTCCAAGGCATATTTCCTGCTTGACAAAGCAACAATGAACGAACGGCTCTGCAATGCACAAAAAACAATAGATGAAGTTAATATTATAGACGAATATATTCAGCAGACAGCTACTAAAGCCAGGGAAATGGGTTTTGAGTTAAAGTATATGAAAAACAATATGTACTATATTAAAACCCATACAATCCCCCTGGAAGATGCAAAAGCCAACGTCATGTTAACCTGTAAAATAAGGAAAAGCATAAACCCGCTCTTTGCAACAGTCGCAAAAATCTTTCATTTAGGGGAAACCCATGAGATTGATGCGATAATTCCGGTTATAAAAGAAAACGAAACATGGAAGGTTTGTGGAAAGGTTTTTACTTTGCCCGCTCCTGATCTTTCATAGTTTTATAACAAGCAACGACACATCATCTAGAGGCCTTTGAAAATACACATTTTCAAAGGCCTCGCTATATAGGCTTGATAGATTTCTTTAAGCTTTTTTTTCAAACACCATTGCGCCCCAACCTTTCTCTACCTCTTTTCTTTCTAATTTAAGAAATTTCTGTGTATAGAGTTTTTGAATATCCGGCATTTCAGATGCCTTAAGACCTGAAATTACAACTACTGCTTTATGCTTTGTAATACGGTTTAGTCTGGAGTATAGCTTTTTCAGGGTAGGATAGCGCAGGTTCGCGATTATCAGGGAAAACTGCTGGTTGATATCATCTATGGACCGGTTATGTATACTAATCCTGTTGGATAGATTGTTGAGTGAAATGTTTTTTTTAGCTTCCGCTCTTGCAACAGGATCAATATCAAGTCCGATTGCCCTGTTTATGCCAAACAGGACTGCCGTAATTGCAAGAACCCCTGAGCCTGTTCCAATATCAAGGGCAAATCTGTTTTGTTTGTCTCTTAAAAATCTGTCTGAAGATAATGCGTGCTCAACACCTCTGGTTGCCAGCCTCGTAGTTGGATGCTCTCCATTGCCAAACGACGATCCCTGCAGCATCTCAACTACCAGATCGCCGGCTTTACGCCTGTATGTAATGCCCGGCGGCTTAAGGACAACCCGTTTTGATATTCGCACCGGCTTGTTAAAGGATTTTTCCAGGAAGGTGTGGCCATATTTATAAGTATATGCCAGAGTCTGTTCTGCAACCAAGGCCTTGATTGCCTGTTTTGTCTGTTTTTTGGGATAAAAGTATCTGTTTGCTATTTCCTTTTCTATATCCAACTGGGTCAAGCATCTATCTGATTCAAATACAGTTTCGGCTACTTTTTGTTTCAGCAAATTGTACTTGTTTACAGAGGTCACTCAATATGCCCTTCCTTTTTCAAGAGATCCTTATACCAGCATGCAAACTCAAACATGCCTCTAAACGTTTCATTGTTGTTCATTATACCGTGGCAAATCTCAAAAGCCCCCCTCCCGAATTCGTTAGTATATTCCTCAGGGCTGCATGCCTGCATAAACTCCCTTACAAGCATCTGGGTTGTGCGTTTTGTCACATCTTTTCTGATATCTATCGGATCTTTTGGCTTGATAAAAGGATCCCATTCGTCATAACCTTTTTTCAGGATATGTTTCCGACGCCTAGGAGACATGCCGTCAAGTATGGCCTTTTTTCTTCTTTTCTCCTCTTCAGGGGAAATTTCCGTCATTTTTTCTACTCCTTTTAGGCGTTCTGCTTCTCTTTTGGGCTGTCTTTCTTAATGGTTTTCAGTCCAAAAAACTCTTCATCATAATTGGTAAGAATAGCCATGGATAAAGGCACAAGCAGGTCCGCCATGTTCACATAACTGGATTTAATTTCTTTTACAAGCTCAGCAGATATTTTGTAAAGATTATTCTGGAGTATATCCAGGTTTACCGTGGAATACTGCTTACCCTCAACAAAGCCGGATTTGCCACAGGTATGACCCGATCCACCAATACTGCCTGGAATCCCGTACACCCGGCATGTTATGGGCCGGTATTGATATATATCGCAAAGATTATGCTCGTTTAGCAGCGGGCATCTAATCCGTTTCTCTGCTATGTCCATTATTATGTCATCCTCTTTTTTTCCTGCTTCAAAATCTCTATATGCCTTTTTCTTTATTCTGCATCCCTCTCGATCAGCTTTGTTTGACTTATCAATAATCCTGTCCCTTTCTTTTCCTTTAATTTTTTTGTTGAATTGATAGTTTATATATAATCCTTCAATCAAACTAAGATCAAAAAGAGCATAACAACAGTCGCAGCACTCCTGTTTACATGTTATACATTCCGGATGTTCTTTTTTTACGCGCTCAAAAACAGCATCCGCCATTGTCACAATCTCTTCATATTTCCTGAAAAAAGGTGAAAAATCTATATCCATAACCATTCTCCTAACCCGGGCAGGCCGGTTGAAACGAAGCGAAAACCCCGATTTATCGGGAAACTAAACAGGATTTGTTTATCACAAAAGCACGAAAATATGACACAAAATTTTAGTTCGCTTTAAACTTTTATAAGCGTTCACGGAACATTGAAATTGGAAATTTGATGAATTCGTAAAAAGCCAAATTCGTTGGATGTGTCATTTCGACCGCAGGGGAAACCCTTATCTTTTCAATAGATTGCAGAATAAAGATTTCTCGTTTCCCTCGAAATGACACGCCAGAGAGACTTTTTACGAGGCCATCAAATTTGGCCTTCATGCTTTTGCACTGTCAACCCGTAAACTCGTTTCATCTATCCCAAGTTGCTAATTTCCAATTTCAAGCCGTGAAGGGCTGCAAGCTGTTTCTGTTTCACGTGAAACATTATTTACCTATACAGAATCTGCCGAAGATCCTGTCAAGCATGTCTTCGTTGGCAATAACACCTGTAATTTCTTCCAGCGAATCGACAGCCTCCTTAATATCTATGGAAATCAACTCAAACGGTGTTTGCATACGCATTCCTTTAACAGCTGATGATGCGGCCTGAAGACTTCTCTCGAGAGCTATCTTGTGCCTTAAATTCGGAACAATTGTATGTTCAGAGTCGAAACCCTGTTCACTAAGAGATGTTTTTGCTATCAAATCCTTAAGCCTGTCAAGCCCGTGGCCATAAAGGGCTGATATTTTAACTTGCGGAATATTAATCCAGGAATCCGGCATGTCAAGCCCGTGTTCATCATCTACAAGATCTGATTTGTTTATAACTATTATCAGCTTTCTGTCGCCGATCCTTTCATATATCTTATAGTCCTCCCCTGTTATCCGGCAGCCTGCATCAAGCACAAATAAAACCAGATCAGACAGGTCGGTGTGCTCATAAGTCTTTTTTATGCCCATAACCTCTACAGGATCATCTGTTTCATGCAGACCCGCGGTGTCTGTAATAATTACAGGGATGCCCCTGATGCCTAACGGCTCTTCTATAAAGTCTCTTGTAGTGCCTGGCATTGAGGAAACAATAGCTCGCTCCTTTTGGAGCAAACGATTCATAAGGCTCGACTTCCCGACGTTTGGGCGACCCACAACAACCAGCTTGAGGCCGTCTCTCAAAACATGAGCGTTTTCATACCACTCAATCAGGTCGTTTAATCTTGCAATGACCTTGTCCTGGAGTGTTTTGATTATTGTATCAATATCAACAATCTCTGCAACATCATCCGGGAAATCTATGGCTGCATTTATTTCAGCAAAAACATCAGACAGCGGACACCTTATTGTTTCAATGCTCATTCGCATATCACCCTTTAGCTGAGCAGTGGCTATTTCGAGCGATTTGTTTGTCCTGGCATTGATAATATCAACAACCGCCTCAGCCTGTGTAAGATCAATGCGGCCATTTATATATGCTCTCTTTGTAAACTCGCCAGGCTCGGCAAGCCTGGCGCCGTTTTTTAAGACCAGCTCCAGAATAGAGCTCAATACAACAGGCCCTGAATGAGCCTGTATCTCTACGACATCCTCACCAGTATATGAACGTGGCGCCTTCATAATTGCCAAAAGAATCTCGTCGAGCTGCCGCCCGTTTGCCGGATCAACAACATATCCATAGTATAGCCTGTGATATTTAGATTTTGCAAAAGAAAAGTCGCATGTAGCTGCATGTTGATCAGAGGCAAAAGAAGAGCTTTTAAAAATAGTTGCGGCTATCCTTAAAGCCTTTTCGCCGGAAATTCTGATAATACCGATACCACCGCGACCTATTGGCGTCGCAACAGCAGCAATGGTTGGATTGTCCATTTGAAACCTTTGGCAATATGATTATGAAAGCGGCTTAACCAGAGACTTTCTTAATAGAATTTTTTCTGGGAAATATCATCAACTTCTTGATATAACCGTTGCCGATACTCTTGGTTCTAATTTCGCTATCATCCTTTAGGGCAAGATGTACAATTCTCCTGTCATAAGCATTCATTTGGCCTATTGTCACGGGCTTCCCTGTTTGCTTCGCTTTTTTAGCAAGCCGTCCAACCAGTTTTTGCAAACTTGCCTGTCTGTTTTCCAGATAACCATCCACATCTACCTGTATGCGTATTCTTTGCTCGCTATTCTTGTTGATGATTTTTTCAACCAAATATTGTATGGCTTCAAGCGTCTGTCCGTGTTTTCCGATTAGAAGCGCAGGGTTGCCCCCCTTTACCCTTAATAACATTCTGTCTTCATCCGGTTCAATCGATATTGTTGTATCAGTAGTAATGCAATCAATTATATGCTGTAAAACATCCCTTCCAAGATCGACCGGTTTAAAATCATCGTGAGTTGTTGTCGTGCTTACAGGTGTTTCTGTTGTAGCTGCTTCTGTTACGGGTGCTTCTGTTAATGATTTATCATCATCACCAATATTGCTCGGCTGCTTTTTGCAAGCCGTTTTCGGCGTGATCTTGGGCAAAGGCTCGGGCGTCTTAACCCGTATCTTTGCTTTCTTGGCTCCGACCAACCCGAAAATACCGGTAGATCCATAAGAAATAACATCATGTTTGAGTTTTCCCCTGGGGATATTAAGCGCATCACAGGCATTCTTGACCGCCTGCTCAATATCTTTACCTTCAAATTCCAAAGAAGGCGACATATATAACCTCCGTTATTAAGCTCTTTTTTCTGTAATATAATGCTGTTGCGCAATAGACAGAATGTTGTTTGTCAACCAGTACAAAACAAGTCCGGAAGAAAAATTTATAAATATCGCAGTAAAAACAATCGGCATAAACTTCATCATCTTTGCCTGGGCAGGATCACCCACGGCCGGCGACATTTGCTGCTGCAGAAACATGGTGGCGCCCATAATAATAGTTAATACAGGAATGCCGTAAGGTGGCTGCATCAGCGGGATAGAGAAACTAAAATGAAAAAGGCGATCCGGAGCAGACAGGTCTGTGATCCAGCCAAAAAAAGGCGCGTGCCTGAGCTCTATGGCTTCATACAACATACGATAAAGGGCAAAAAATACAGGTAGCTGCACGATCATTGGCAGACATCCGCCCACAGGATTTACCTTGTATGTTTTATATAATGCCATAATTTCTTCATTCATCTTCTTTTTATCATTCTTGTATTTTTCTTTTATTCCCATCATCAGCGGCTGAATTTTCTTCATTTCAGCCATGGATCTATAGCTCTTTGTTCCAAGAGGCCAGAGTATAATCTTCGTGCCTATGGTTAAAATAATAATGGCCACGCCATAATTGGGGATAATGCTGTATAAAAAATTCATAAACCAGAGGCATGGTTTGGCGATAAAATCAAACATCCCAAAATCAATCGCCCTGTTAAGCTTATAGTCGCATTGTTTGAGAACTCTCGTACTCTTAGGCCCAAAAAAGAGTTTGTACTCATAACTATGCTGCATCCCGGGTTGTATAACTGTTTCAGGCTGCATGTACTGGGCTTCCAACACGTCGTCCTGCGACAGGAAAAGTCGCATGCTCGCTTCAACAGGCTTAGCCGGAATAATGCTGGACATAAAATAACGATCCTGAACCGTGACCCATTGCAGAACTCCCGTATATGTGTTTTTATCTTTTATTTTTTTAGCCTTGATCTGCTCAAGCGAATCGTTAATCAAAGCGCTCGGGCCTTCAAATCCATACATGGTCTTTGTTTTAGAATAGGTTTTCATTAACGACAGTATTAGATTGTCCTGTATTGTTTGATGAGAATTGTTTTTAATTATTACATTCAATCCAATCAGGTATGTTTCTGGAAAAAAGATAAATCTCTTTTCTACAACTACGCCGTTTTCAGATACCCAGGAAAATGTGATTTCTTCCGATTGATCGTTAATGTTCACAAATTCGCTGTCGCGATTTACATTAAAAACTGCGTGGTTAAGGCCTGGAAGGCTGTTGCCGGCAAGCCCGAGCAGAACCGTTCCCTTGTCATGAATTTCCGGAGATATCATTTGATATAAAGGTGAATCATCATCGCTGTTTTCCTTGTAATCTTTCAGAACAAACCCATTAAACATCGCCCCCTTTTCTGAAATTTTAACCGAATATAAAGGCGTATTTACAGTAATTATTCTTGCTGCTTTTACCGGTTTCAACAGGTCGTCCTTACCAGACATCAAATCGGGCATCACCGTCTTAGTAGCGACAATATCCTTCTCAATATCTTTATTAAACAGATCCTCTTTTGTCATCTGTTCAGCCAGTCGGCTTTTGCTTGGGGGCTGAATAGCTTCCCTGTCAATAAAGAATATCTCCCACAAAACAAAAACAAGAAAACAAAGAACAATAGCTATAGCTAAACGAGGAACATCCATAATATACTCCTAAATTTTATACTTGATAAAAAGTATTACCGGTTCAAGTGCATTGGAACCGGCTGAAACAGGTTGGTTTTGGTTGTATCGGCAGAATCTTTGAGTGGCCTATTAGGGGATACAATGATCTCTAATATTAAATAAGTCTGACAGCACAGGCCTGCCAGACCCGTTAATATTTATATTCACGGCCATCCGGTTAAGGGACACGATCAACTCCACCCGGATTAAACGGGTGGCATCGCAGAATTCTTTTTAAAGCAAGGAATGATCCCTTTAGCGATCCATAACGTAAAACAGCCTGATAGGCATACTCGGAACAGGTTGGATAAAAACGACACGACGGACTCAAAACAGGAGACAAAACATATTGATATGCCCTTATAGTAAACAGGGCAAGCATCTGAAACATTTTATTAATGGTAAAAAATCCTTGTAGTTTTTGTAATTTTGTCAAAAATGTTTTGCAGGGACAAAAAAGCCTGGGCTGATGACAGGTTTACAGCCTCCTTCTTTGCTATAATATTTATATCCAAAATCCCTGTATTTTTGTGCCTGTTGAGTCGATAATATTCACGGATAACGCGTTTAATTCTGTTGCGAACGACTGCGTTTCCAACCTTTCTCGAAACGGTAATACCAATGCGCGTTCTTTCAGTTTTACCCGGAGCAAAAACTGCAATAAAGTTGTTATTTTGGCATCGCCTGCTTTTTGCCGTCAACCTTAGAAAATCTGGGCGTTTTAACAGTCTATCCACCTTGGTAAAAAAAAATCTCACAAGATATCCGCCCTGAAACCCTTACAACCAACCGATTTTATTGTGTATTACACCTAAACGCTCAGGCGGTTTCTGCCTTTAGCCCTACGCCTGTTAATAATTCTTCTACCCTGTTTTGTTGACATCCTTTTTAAAAAGCCGTGCGTTCTGGCACGCTTTATCCTGCTTGGCTGATAGGTTCTTTTCATATTAAATATCCCCTAAATTATGTGTTTATTGAGACCGTTTGCCTTATGTTTAACTCATTATCAGGTTTAATACCGCTTTTAGCGGAAAACATTTTTCAAAGGTCTCACAGCAAAAATGCCTGGTCAGTTATTTTTAAACTTATAAAATAATCACAAGTCAAATATAAAGTCAAGTATCAAAAATTGAGCATTGTTAACAATTTATCATCTAACGAAATTTTTTGAAAAACATCAACTCAAGTTTCGCCGCCTTGATTTCTATCAAAGTCAAGGCGGTAAAAGAGCGGAAACAACAACAATCAGGCAGTTGCGACTTTTTACGAGCTCATTAATTTTTGATCATTGCTTTATTATTGTTGCCTGTTTCATTATCTCTTCGGAAAGATTAAAAATTCCCTTTATAATCTCAAACGGCCGTGCCGTTCTACCGGGTTCTAACCTGAGCCTTATCATCATTCTGCAAGGGTCGGTTAAATCAATCTTTAAAACCATGTCCTTAAAATCTATCCTTTTTACCTTGCCTTTTCGATTAACACGGGTTTGCACAAAATCGGCACTTTTTATAAAATCGTTTAATTTTTGCTTATCAAAACAACCCTCTTTTAGTTTAACCAGATATGTGGCCGATTTTTCCTGTTTAGTGTCCGGCTTTGAAGAAGATATTTGACACTCTTTCACTAAAAGACCTTCCGGAAGATGGTTGTTTAAAGCGGTTGTCACCGCGTCTGGTTTAACACTGCCGCAAATCATCAAAGAGAATGATTCATTCAGGCTTTCCATGCCTATTGGAAGAGCATCATCAAAAGACATCTTAGGCATGGGATGAAAACCTTCTGTAAACTTTACCGATATGCCTGCCCGCCTCAAGGCGCGTACAAAGATATTTACAAGCTCCAGGTGCCCGAAATATTTTGCCGAACCCTGTTTTGAATAAAAAACCCTAACCCTTGTGTAAAACCCGGCTTTTTCACCTGACGCACCTCCTTTGTTGTATAAAAGCTCATTAATAGTATTAATGCCGGATTCAAGCATCTGACAATGCACTCGTTTTTGCGGTTCAAACACCTTTGGCTCAACGGTTTTAAAGTCGCATACTCCACAGGTGTTACAAACACCCTGGCGACAGTCCAGCGTATGTTCTCCGCACTCTGCCTTTTCCCATTCAAGCTTCAAAAACTCTTTTGTTACTCCGATGTCAATATGATCCCATGGCAACCGGTCTGTAACCTCCCTTAAACGGGTTATATAACGATCTACATCAAGCCCTTGATCAAAAAAAGCCTTTTCCCATAATCCATACTGAAACCTGTCACCCCAGCCGTCAAACTTACACCCTTTTTCGTATGCATCTACCAGCAAACCGCTAAGCCGCCTTTCGCCCCGTGCAAAAAGACCCTCGACCATACTCACTTCAGGATTTTGCCACTTAAAATGGATTCCGGGCATCTTTAAGTTGGCCCGTAGCATTTCTATCTTTTCCCTTGATTCAGCCAGAGATATCTGCGGCGCCCATTGAAAAGGGGTATGCGGTTTGGGAATAAATGTCGCCACGCTGACATTTATCTGGCCCTTGCGCCCTGGTGCTTTAATCTTGCGAAGCCTCTTAACAAGCTCAACAATCGCCAGAAGATCCTCTTCGGTTTCTGATGGAAGGCCTATCATAAAATATAATTTTATCACCAGCCAACCCAGACCAAAGACATCCTGTACCGTGTCAACGATTTCCTTTTCTGTAATATTCTTATTTATAACATCCCTAAGCCTCTGGCTGCCGGCTTCAGGGGCAATAGTAAATCCTGTTTTTCTGACCTTTTTTATGATATTAATCAGTTCAGGAGTCAATGTGCCGGCACGTAGCGAAGGTAAAGAAACAGCAATATGTCCGGGTTCACATCGAGACATGAGCTGATTCATCAGGGGGATAATAGAACTATAATCTGCGGTACTCAGCGACAATAACGAGAGATCTTCGTAACCTGTAGCCGCACATGAAGTATCAAACAGATTAAGCAATTTCTTTACCGATCGTTCACGCACAGGTCGATATATCATCCCTGCCTGACAAAATCGGCAGCCCCTGGTACATCCTCTTGCGATCTCAAGACGAAGCCGATCGTGTACAGGTTTGCCGAACGGGATTATCGGAGCATCAGGAAAAAGAGCTGTGTCAAGATCCGCTATTATTTCCCTTGTAACAACCTTATAGTCTGAAAATCTGGGTTGCGGAGTTTGAGGCACATAAACCCCTTTAATTAACGATAATTGTTTTAAAAGAATATTCTTGTCTTCACTGCCATCCTCTTTCCATGCAAGCCAGGCCATGGATATATCGACTATCACATTTTCGCCATCTCCGACCACCAAGGCGTCAAAAAAATCAGCAACAGGCTCTGGATTGCACGTACAGGGGCCACCAGCTATAATCAGCGGGAACGAACCATCCCTTTTTGAAGAAAGAAACGGGATGCCGGAAAGGTCGAGCATTGTAAGAACATTAGTATAATTTAGCTCGTAAAGCAGGCTGAAACCGATAATATCAAAACTTTTAATAGGGTTATGTGATTCCATGGACACAAGTGGCATATGTGACGATCTCAAATAGGACTCCATATCAAGGTCTGGAGCATAAACCCTTTCAGCAGCTATCTCTTTATGTTGATTGAGGATATGATAAAGTATCTGAAGCCCGAAATGTGATGTGCCTATTTCATATAGATCAGGAAACGCAAGGGCAACCCTTAGCCTGACCTTGTCCGGATCTTTTTTTATGGAGTTTATCTCCGTGCCCAGATATCGGCTCGGCCGGTCTACCAGCGGCAGGATGTCTTGAAATGTTTTAATTTTCATGATATTATATTATTATTTTTATCACAGAGTTTTTTGACTTTTTACAAAGCCGTAAAACTTAAACTATAATCACTTTACAAGCTTATACAAACCTTTTTTGTAACGGTTTACAGTTAACGGTTGATTAATACACAAAAGCAAGAGTCTCGATTATGATACACATATATAAAAAATTTATCCATTTAATTATAGCCTTTATTGCAATACTAATCATTTCATTTCCATGCTCTGCAGCGGAATATGAACGGGAAAATCCTGTTGTCAGGGCTGTGCGCAAGGTCAGCCCCGCGGTTGTGAACATAAATTCGGAATATGAGGTTCGCGGGCGCACCAATCCTTTCTCCGGATTCATGATGGATCCTTTGTTTGATTCCTTTTTCAAAGACTTTTTTGACCCTGGTTTTGAACAGCAACACAAAAGAACAAGCCTTGGATCAGGAGTTATTATTGATGGAAAACGGGGCCTTATTCTCACAAATGCGCACGTGCTTGCAAAAAGCACAAGCATAACGGTTGTTTTAAATGATGAACGGAAATTTGATGCCAGGATTATAGGCACTGATCCTGATTCCGATCTGGCGGTGCTGCGAATATCATCAAAAGATTCTCTTCCCTCTATAGAAATGGGCGGCTCCGACGACCTTATGATAGGGGAAACTATTATAGCCATAGGAAACCCGTTCGGATTTTCCAACACAGTAACAACAGGGGTTATAAGCGCAGTAAACCGAAGCATCAGGACAGACAACGCTGTTTATCATGATTTTATACAGTTAGACGCATCCATTAATCCCGGCAACAGCGGAGGAGCCCTGCTTAATATAAACGGCGAACTTATCGGCATTAATACTGCAATTTATGCAAAAGCCCAGGGAATAGGCTTTGCCATACCCATTAACAAGGCAAAAAGGATTGTGTCAGACCTTATTCGATACGGAGAGGTTGTTCAAATATGGCTTGGCATAACTGTGCAGAATCTTGATAAAAAGCTTGCCCAATACCTGAAAGCTCCTGAACACAAGGGTGTGGTTGTCAAAGAGGTCTCAAGTGGAGGGCCCGGTAATAAAGCAGACATCCAGGACGGTGATATTATCCTGTCTGTCGGCTCCAGGAGCACCCCTTCGATTGAGCATTACCATACAGCCATGAAAAATTATGCCAAGGGGGATATGATCAAAATAAAGCTCTGGCGAAACAACAAAGTAATTAGTGTTTCAACAAAAGCCGATGTGTTCCCTGAAAAGCTGGCCATGGAACTTGGCTTCAAACTTCTTGGGGTAAAGGTTGAAAACCTGTCTTTAACAAAACGTTTTCAATATAAAACATCCGAAAAAACAGGTGTGGTGATTTCATCAATTAACGGTCAATCCCATCTGGCACGTATCGGGGTAAAACCCGGTGATATAATACGGCAAATTGATGAAATGGCTGTAAGCAGCGTAAAGGATTTTGAAAAAGCGGTTGTAAAATACCGCAATAAAAGATCGGTAGTCCTTTTATTGCAGCGCGGCGATCAAAGCTATTATATAACCATAAAATTATAATGATTGTCTTTTCATGTTGTTCATTACGAAGAGCCGAATGAGGGAATGGGCTCCTACAAAAACCGGCAATCGCTACCGTTGTCATACACGCCCCGGGCATTAGGCGAAAAACTCGCCATAAACCAGGGCGCAGAGGTTTATTTAGCAAAAAAGCTCTGTGTTCTCAGCGATCTCTGTGGTAAAAAAAGACACTTTAAATGGGGATTATCCGATAAGATGAAGCGCATTAGAATATTAAATCTTTTAAAGTCAGACAAACCCATAGGTAATGTAATTATAATGGGGTGGATCAGAACCCGGCGTGATTCAAAGGGCTTTTCCTTTTTAGAAATTAACGACGGGTCATGCCTTAAAAACATACAGGTGGTTGCAGACAGCTCCCTTGCTAATTATGAAGAAATAACAAAGATTTCAACAGGATCGGCGGTAAGTGTAACCGGTTCCTTAATGGAATCTCAGGGAAAAGGACAAAGATGGGAGTTAAAAGCAGATGGTATGGAAATACTCGGCTTTGCCCCTGATACATTCCCGCTGCAAAAAAAACGGCATGGCGACGAGTTTTTAAGAACCATCGCTCATTTAAGACCAAGAACCAACAAATACGGAGCTATCTTTCGTATAAGATCGGAGCTGTCCTTTGCAATACATAAATTCTTTAAAGACAGAGGCTTTAAATATATTCATACTCCGGCTTTAACCGCTTCTGACTGCGAAGGTGCCGGGGAAATGTTTAAGGTAACCACGCTGGATTTAGATAATGTTCCAAAAAAGGATGGAAAAACCGACTTTTCGCTCGATTTTTTCGGCGCTGCAACAAATCTGACGGTATCTGGACAGCTTTCAGCAGAGATGTTTGCCCTGGCATTAGGCGATGTTTATACGTTCGGCCCGACTTTCAGAGCTGAAAACTCAAATACAAGCAGGCATGTTGCTGAATTCTGGATGGTTGAACCTGAGATGGCCTTTAGCGATCTAAACGACGCCATGGATTTGAGCGAAGAATTTTTGAAATATCTGACAGGATATGTAATGGATGAATGCGGGGCTGATCTGGAACTTTTTGCAAAGTATGTTGACAAAAACCTTATGACAACACTGGAAAGTTTAATCTCGTCCGGTTTTACAAGGCTTTCATACAAAGAGGCTGTGAAGATTTTAAGTAAATCAGGACAAGATTTTGAGTTTGAGGCAGGCTTCGGCAAAGACTTGCAGTCCGAGCACGAAAAATATCTTACCGAACACTATTTTAAAAACCCTGTGATTGTCTATGATTATCCCAAAGACATAAAGCCTTTTTATATGAGAATAAATGACGATAATAAAACCGTTGCCGCCATGGATGTTCTTGTGCCGAAAATAGGGGAGATAATAGGCGGAAGCCAGCGCGAAGAACGGCTGAATATTCTTGAAGCAAGGATGGACAAACAGGGATTGTTAAAAAAGGATTACTGGTGGTATATCGAATCCAGAAAATACGGCTCTGCTTTCCACAGTGGATTTGGCCTGGGTTTTGAACGTTTGCTGATGTTTTTAACAGGCACAACCAATATCAGGGATGTCATACCCTTTCCAAGAACCCCGAACAATATTTCTTTTTAAAACATCGTGTTGTAGCTATTCACATTTATCGGTTCAAAGTTCACGGTTTCTTCAATGAATATCTATGTTCGTCAGTGTGTGTCTGTGGCTAAGAATTGATTTCTGTAAGGCTTTTATTAATAATAATATGTTTGTTTTTCATATGTCGAGTACGCTGACATTAAGCGCATTGTTTTGAATAAACTCTCTTCGCGGCTCAACCTCTTCTCCCATAAGGATTGTAAAAATTTCATCCGCTTCGACCACATCATCAATCTTTATCTGCAGCAAAGCTCTGTTGTTGGGATCCATGGTAGTCTCCCATAGCTGGCCTGGATTCATTTCGCCAAGACCCTTATATCTCTGAACAGCCAGACCTTTCTTGCCATCTTCTATTAAAAAGGATAAAAGATCTTTTTTGTCCTTTTTAACAACATCGGTACCTGTTTTGTCATTATTAAAGATCAAAAACGGAGGGTAATTAAATTTTAATATATTTTTTCCTGCAACAAGACATCTCTGATAATCCGACGAACACACAAATCCTCTGCCGATTTTAACCGGTTTTATTTCCCTGTCTGATATGGCTGTTGCCAAAACATCCTGATGTATACTGTCTTTAAGGCTAACCATAATTTCATATATATCTCTTTCCTGATTCCAGATCGGCCCACCAACACTGTAACCATCTTTTAACAACTGGTCGTTGAGATATGTCATTTGCTGTTTGTCTTTTAAAAATTTTATGTTTTCAACCCCTTGTTTTATCAACAACTCAACAAAATCCTGTTTTATACCACGGGACTCAAGTTTTGACATGTTTTCAAAATATTCTGCAAGATCGCATAAAAAAAGATAAAGATTATGTTCGGACAGTGTTTTTTCATCCTTTGCAATTTTTACACTTTTATTATTACAAGCCCGTTTTAAAACATGATCATTAAAACTGGTCTCATCCTTAATATAAACCGCTGATTTTCCTTTACCTAACTTAAATAATGGGGGCTGAGCAATATACAAATATCCTTTCTCGATTATATTGGGCATCTGTCGATAAAAGAGTGTTAATAAAAGAGTTCTTATGTGAGAACCGTCAACATCGGCATCAGTCATAATAATTATCTTATGATATCTAATGTTTTCAATGTTATATTCTTCTTTCCCGACCCCTGTGCCAAGCACGGTAATTATATTTCTAATTTCCTCGCTGCGCAAAATTTTATCAAAACGGGATTTTTCAACATTTAATATCTTCCCTTTTAACGGCAAAATAGCCTGGAACTTTCTATCTCTACCCTGTTTTGCGCTGCCACCGGCGGAATCACCCTCTACAATAAAGAGTTCTCTTTCTGAAGGTTCTGAAAATTGGCACTCAGCCAACTTGCCGGGAAGTGTTGAATCAAGCAATGATCCCTGTTTCCTTGCCAGGTCCCTTGCCCGTTTTGCGGCATCTCTCGCCCTTGCAGCATCAACCGCTTTTTCTATAATCTTTTTAGCAATAGAAGGATCTTCTTCTAAAAACATACTTAACTTTTCATTAACAAGAGATTCAACAAGTCCCTTTACTTCACTGTTGCCTAATTTGGTTTTTGTCTGTCCTTCAAATTGAGGGTTCTTTATTCTGATGCTTATTATTGCGGTCAATCCTTCCCGAACATCATCACCGCTAATTTTTACATGAAGGTTTTTAGGCAGGTTTGCTGTGGATGTATACTGATTTAATGTACGCGTAAGGGCGGCCTTAAATCCGATTAAATGAAAACCACCCTCTACTGTATTAATATTGTTTGCAAAGGAAAATATATTTTCTTTAAAAGTATCATTATATTGTATTACTATTTCAATTTGAACATCATTTTTTTCTCCTTGAATAAATATAGGCTTGTGAAGGGATGTGTGTCTCCTGTTAAGATATTCAACAAAAGAGACTATTCCTCCTTCGTAAAAAAAACTTTCTTTTGTATCGGAACGTTCATCCTCAATAGTTATATTTAAGCCTTTATTTAAAAAAGCAAGCTCCCTGACTCTTCTGTTAAGTATTTCATATATGAAATTATTTGTATTAAAAATATCAAGATCAGGAGAAAAATGAATCTTGGTGCCCTTCTTATCTGTATTTCCTGTTATACTTAACTCGCTATTCTTTATCCCTTTTTTATATATTTGATAATAAATTTTGTTGTCTTTATATATTTCTACTTCAAAAACTGCTGAAAGAGCATTTACAACCGATATTCCAACACCATGCAGCCCGCCGGACACTTTATAAGAATCGTTATCGAATTTTCCTCCTGCATGAAGCTTTGTTAAAACAACCTCAACAGCAGGCACTTTTTCGGTTTTATGAATACCAACAGGAATACCCCTGCCATTATCTTCAACGCTGATACTGTTATCTGTATGGATAGTGACCTTAATTAAATCACAATATCCGGCCATGGCTTCATCAATACTGTTGTCAATAATCTCATAAACAAGATGATGAAGACCTTCAACATCCACATTCCCGATATACATTGAAGGCCTCAATTTCACAGCTTCAAGGCCTTCAAGTACATCTATACTGCTTTCATCGTAAATATTTTCCATTAAATTCTCATCGGCATAATAACACTTAAAAACTGTTTATCCTCTTTTCCCTCAATAAAACATGGTTTCTGTTCATCAATTATATTTAAAACAATATTATCCTCATTAATTACATTTAATGTGTCTATAAAGAATTTTGGATTAAATGCTGTCTCAATTGTATTCCCTTTATAATCTATGTCCATATCCTCTTTTGATTCACCTAAATCAGGATTGGTGGCGGTAATTATTATTTTATCTTTCTGAAAATTAAACACCACCCCTTTATAACTATCAGAATATAATATAGACATTCTTTTCAACATGTTTAGAAACATTTTTCTATCAATAGTAATTATATTTGAATCTCCTTTGTCAATAATTTCACTATATTTTGGAAATTCACCTTCAAGAAGTCTTATTATAATAGTTTCCGTGTCTTTTTTAACAATAAAATGGTTGTCTTTATTTCCTATCTGCACATCGCCTTTTGGATCAAGAAACCTGTTTACTTCAGTTAAACCCTTTTTAGGAATAATAATACCCGGCTCTAATGGTATTTCAAATTTGCCTGCGTCAGACTCTGGAATATAATCAGCCAGCGAAAGCCTGCTGCCATCCGTGGAAACCATCCTGAGTGTATTTTGATTGTTGTTTTTTAGTTTTTCAAAATATATTCCATTAATATGGACTCTTCTGTCATCTGTAGCAACACCTATAATAAGGGTTTTATCTATCATTTTTTTAAGAGCCGCTGATTTGATTTTAAAAAAAGAAATATCCTCTATTAACGGAATTTCAGGAAAATCGTCAGGATTCATTCCAACTATATGATAATTAATCTTATTATTTCCGATTTCCACCCAATGATTGTCTATTTCATTAATATTTATTTCATTGGTTGGAAATTCTTTTACTATCTCATATAATTTTCTTGCATTAATAGCTATTGTTCCCTGTGAGTTCACTTTTGCAGGGTATTCTCCTATAAATCCTGTTTCAAGATCAGTAGCGGCAATTTTTATACCGGAATCTATTGTTTGTATTAAAACTGTTTCAGTAATAGCCAGGCTGCTTTTATGTCCTGTTAAACCCTGAATGTTCGATAATACATCCAATATATCCGTCTTGTTAATAGTAAACTTCATATCCTTATTCCTATATTAAGTTATAAAAGATTATTTTTAATGTGTGTTTATAACTATAATAACTTTTTAACCTACCTGTTTTATTAAATAAAAAATATAAAATTATAACAAAAAACCATATATTATTATGTTTAAAAAACCGATATTATAAACATATAAAAAAATATTGTTTATAAGTAATTAATTATTGATAAAATATCAATACAAAAAAGCTAACAATATTTATAGTTATATTAAGGTAGAAAAATTGAATCTGACGCAGTATTTGGGTAAAAGGGGATGTTTTTGAAAAGAAGGTGGTAGCGGGGATAGGATTTGAACCTATGACCTTCGGGTTATGAGCCCGACGAGCTACCAGACTGCTCCACCCCGCATCATGTAAAAAACACAAAATAGGTAAAATAAAAAATTAAGTCAAGATTTTTTATTTTATAACAATGCTTTAATTAAACCTGTTAAATATTCAAACTCGGTTTCTGAATATTTATTGTCATTATATTTAATAAGAAGATGTTTTGTACGACTTGTATGTCCTGATATTATTTCAAATTTTGCTTGTGGAATTTTTAGAATATTCGCCAGATATTTTATGCACATTTTGTTTGCAGCCCCATTTACAGGAGGAGCTGTAAGTTTAATTTTAATCGCATCGCCATAAATACCTGCTATCATGTTTTTTGAAGATTTTGGTTGAACAAACACTTTAAACACGATGCCTTTATTGCTTTTATTGATAAATAACATTATGTTGAACCGCAATAGCGAGCGAATATAAAAACGGTTAATTTCAATAAATATATTTTTTTATCGGGCTACCTGGTTAGAGTTAGTTTTTGCGGTTCAATATCAGAATTTCTAATATTATTTATGATACTGCTTGACGAGATATTTTTTATAACAGGAATAAGCACTACCCTTCCGCCGAACCTCTCAACAATCTCTCTTCCTGTAACATCTTCAAACATATAATTGCCGCCCTTTGTGAGTATGTCTGGACGAATAATTTCAATTATTTTATTAAGTTGTTTTGAAGAAAAAACCACAACATAATCAACGGAATTTAACGCGACCAAGATGCTTATACGCTCCTTTTCGCTGATTATCGGTCTTCCGTGCCCCTTAATGCTGGCTACAGACTCATCATCATCAATAGCGACAACAAGCACATCTCCAAGCTTCTTTGAGGCGGCAAGAAGCATAATATGACCTGAATGCAAAAGATCAAAACAACCGTTTGTAAGAACAATTTTTTTATTGTCGGCCTTAAGCTTCTGCACAACAGCCGGAAGTTCTGAAAAAGATATATGTTTGGTTGAGGCATAGTCACAACCAGGTGTCAAGGCCGATAAAAGTTCGTTTTTTGACACAGTCGACGTTCCAACCTTGCTTACCACAATACCTGCTGCTGTATTAGCAATGGTTGCAGCTTTTGCAAAAGAGGCTCCTGAAGCGACTACAAGTCCTAAGACGGCGATTACAGTATCTCCGGCTCCTGACACATCGAAGACCTGCCTTGCCTGAGCAGAGATATAATAAGGTTTTTTATTATGCTCAAATAAAACCATTCCGTCCTTGCCACATGTAATAAGAAGCTTTTCTATCTTTACAGTTTCAAGAATCCTGTTTCCGGCTTTAATTAAGGTTGATTCGTCGATAATCTCTATTCCAGAGGCAAGGGCTGCCTCCTTTTTGTTCGGAGTAAGTAAAGAAACACCTGAATATTTTAAAAAATCACGCCCTTTTGGATCGGCTACAGATATCTTTTTGTGTTTTTTTACAACAGCTGTCAGCGAGCTAAGCAAAGACTTCGTAATTAACCCCTTGCCGTAATCGGAAATTAATACCAGATCCACATCAGATATTACACTCTCAATATAATTTAATATAAGATCAAGGGTTTGTCCGGATATGTCTTTTTTTGTTTCCCTGTCGATTCTAAGGACCTGCTGGTTGCCGGAAATAATTCTGGTTTTTCTGGTCGTGAGCCTTTCCGGTTCCTCGACAACCCCGTCGGTATTAATGCCGAGTTCGTTTAATGTTGCGAGCAAAAGATGTCCATATCTGTCTGAACCTATTACTCCTGCCAGTGAAACCTTTGCTCCAAGCGCTATAAGGTTGTTTACGACGTTTCCGGATCCACCCAGAGTATAGTTCTCTTCTTTAACCGAAACAACCTGGACCGGCGCTTCCGGAGATATCCGGTCGACATTACCCCACAAGTATTCATCGACCATTAAATCTCCGACAACGAGGATGTTACATCTTTCAAATTTTGAAATATCAAAAGTCATAACTATTTCATCTGGTTTCAATAAGCTCTGTTAAAAATTTTGGCGGACGGATTAACCTGCCGTTATTATCAACGCATGCATGTTTGGTGTAACCTTTTGCTAAAATCTTTTGGCCATCCTCACTGACAATTGTATATACAAACTTTATACCCCCCTTAAAGTCATTATCAACAGCGGTTTTTATAACCAAAACATCATCATATTGCGCTGGAAACAAAAATTTGCAGTAAGCCTCGGATACAGGAAGCAAAACACCTTTTGCCTCTATTTTCTTATAGGTAACACCAACAGATCTGAACATTTCGGAGCGGCCTATTTCAAACCAGCGCAGGTAGTTTGCATGATAAGCTATACCCATTTTATCCGTGTCGCCGTAAATAACCCTGTATGTTGTTTTATGTGTAGTCATAAATTAAAAAACAATGTTAAGTTGAGACCTCATGTTGTTGCCAGTGTTTTTTCGATAATTTTTCTAAGTTCATCATATTGATATGAAACCAAAAGCTCAGGGAATTCGTTTTTTACATTGTCCGGAGGCCGGAACAGGATGCCGGTATCGGCCTCTTTGAGCATGTTTATATCATTATAGGAGTCGCCAAAGGCTATTATCTTATAATTGAGGCTTTTTAAGGAAAGCACAGCCTTACGCTTGCCGTCATTTTGTCGGAGATTATATCCAGTAATATATCCGCCAGTGTCTATTGATAGAGAGTTGCAAAAAAGGGTCGGCCGGCCCAGCTTTTTCATTAAAGGTCCTGCAAACTCAACAAATGTATCCGAAAGAATTATTACCTGGGTCTGTGATCTGAGCCATTCCAGAAAATTCATCGCCCCGTCAAGGGGATTTATTGAATCGATAACATTTGTAATGTCTTTAAGCTTAAGCCGGTTCTCGTGAAGGATATCAATCCGTTTTTTCATCAAAACATCATAATCGGATATATCACGAGTAGTGAGCCCTAGCTCTTTGATACCGGTCTGTTCAGAGACCTGTATCCATATTTCAGGAACAAAAACACCTTCTAAATCTGAACAGACAATATACATCACACCTCTTGTATCAAATATGGCAATTAGTTTCCTCGACCCTTATGAGAACCGGCCTGTCGCTGACAATATTAAGGGCTTCAATCTCGGATAGAGCTGTTTGAACATCATGTTCCTTTGCAAGGTGCGTGAGGATGACAATAGGAACCGAGCCAATCGATTTACGTCCTTTTTGCTGCACGGATTTGATGCTGATGCCACGATTACCCAGTATGCCCGATATTTTAGATAAAACCCCGGGACGATCTGCCGCAGAGAACCTGAAATAGTAATTGGTAAAGATGTCGTCAACCGGCATGATCGGAATTTTTCTTATATTTTCCATCTGGTAGGACAGTAATGGAATCCTTCCCCTTGTGCCGGATAAAAGGTTGCGGGCCAGATCTGCTATATCTCCAACAACCGCGCTGGCTGTTGGCATCATACCAGCGCCAAGGCCATAAAGCATCATGTCGCCGACAGCATCACCCGAAATTGTAATCGCATTCAAAGAACCGTTTACGTTTGACAACTGATTGTCAAACGGTATCATTGCAGGATGCACCCTTGCTTCAACCTCTTGTTCCCTGTTTTTGCTTATAGCCAAAAGCTTTATCCTGTACCCGAATTGATTGGCAAAATCGATATCCATGGGGGTAATTTTTGATATTCCTTCAATATAAATATCATTAAAATTAATCTCCATACCGTATGCAATAGATGTTAATATGGCCAGTTTGTGTGCGGTATCTGTTCCCTCCACATCCAGCGATGGGTCTGCCTCTGCAAAGCCTTTGGCCTGCGCTTCAGACAGGGCTGCTTCAAATGTAATTCCATCATATGTGCTTTTTGACAGAATATAGTTACAGGTACCGTTTAATATGCCGGTCATTGATTTTATGTGATCACCAACCAGAGACTCCCTAATCGATTTTATAACAGGCATACATCCGCCAACGCTTGCCTCAAAAGCAAGATCAACCCCATTTGCATAAGCGGCTTTGAAAAGAACATTGCCCTGGGTTGCAAGAAGGGCCTTGTTTGCGGTTACAATCTGTTTGCCATTGTCTATTGCTCTTAAAATAAGCTCCTTTGCAATTCCCACCCCACCGATCATCTCGACAATTATATCTATTTGCGGATCCTCAACCACCTTGCGGGCATCGGTTACCAGGACCCCTTCATCAAACTTGATTTTCCGATCCCTTTTTATATCAATATCCGCGACATGTTTTAATGATAGTGATGCCCCGACCCGGGCGGAAACAAGCTCTTTGTTTTCAATCAGAATCTTTGCAACACCGGTGCCTACGGTACCGCATCCAAGCAAACCAATATTAATTTGTTTCATATTGCCTGTGCCTATAATATTTTTTTAATTCCCCTTACAGCCTGGTTTATGCGCATGTTGTTTTCAATAAGCGCAAAACGGACGTATTCATCTCCGTATTCGCCGAAACCCAGCCCGGGAGAAACAGCTACCTGAGCCTCTTTAATCAGAAATTTGGAGAATTCTACCGAACCCATTTTTAGATATTGTTCAGGAATTTTTCCCCATACAAACATGGTTCCTTTTGGGCTTTTTATATCCCAGCCAACTCGATTCAGGCCGGATATCAGGGCATCTCTTCGCTCTTTATAGATGTTGCATATTTCTGTAACACAATCCTGAGGGCCGTTTAAGGCTATGATGGATGCAATCTGAATCGGCTGAAAAATCCCGTAGTCAAGATAGCTTTTTATTCTGCGCAGGGCGCCGACTATTTCTCTGTTTCCAACACAAAAGCCTACCCTCCAGCCCGGCATGCTGTAACTTTTAGAAAGGGAAAAGAATTCCACCCCTACATCCTTGGCTCCTTTTACCTGCAAAAAACTGGGGGCTTTATACCCGTCAAAAACAAGGTCGGCATAAGCAAAATCATGGATTACCATAATATTGTATTCCTTTGCATAAGCCACGATTTTTTCAAAAAACTCCAGGTTGACAACCTCGGTTGTTGGGTTGTGAGGGTAGCTTATAATCAACAGTTTTGGCCTGGGCCATGTCTGTCTTGTGGCTTCAACCAGATTTTCAAAGAAGTCCGAATCTGGCCCCACAGGTATTCCGCGCACTTCTCCTCCGGCAATAATTGCGGAGAATGGATGAATCGGATAGGTTGGATTTTGAGTAAACACAACATCTCCGGGTCTTATTGTAACAAGGACAAGATGGGATATGCCGTCCTTGGCGCCGATTGTGACTATAGCCTCCTCCTCATGGTCTATGTCAACGTCAAATCTTCGTTTGTACCAGCTTGAAATAGCCATCCTAAGCTTTGTAATGCCCTTTGATGCCGAATATCTGTGGTTGTGGGGTTTTTGAGCTGCTTCCAACAGCTTGTCGACGATATGCTTTGGGGTGGGAAGATCAGGGTTGCCCATTCCAAGGTCTACAATATCCTCGCCAGCATGTCTTGCATCCATCTTTATTTTGTTAACAGTTGTAAACACATAAGGTGGAAGACGATCTATTCTTGCAAATTTTTCCATAAAAACAACCTCGTACCCTATAAAAATAAATAGTTAATTTTTTGCTAAACTACAACACAAAGAACTTTATGTCAAAAAAATTGTTTTGACTTTCAGTCTAAATCGGTTTAATTTTTAAATAGTTGTCTATTAGTAAAGGATGGTTTTTTGTGGGAGATAAACATGAATAAGCCCTTGACCTATGCTGATTCGGGCGTAGATATTGACAAGGCCAACAACCTTGTTAAGGCCATAAAAAAGATTGCAAAACAGACGCCCAGAGCTGGCGTTATAGGTGAGATTGGAGGGTTCGGAGGGCTTTATTCGCTTAACCTTGCAAAGATGGACAGCCCGGTTCTTGTAAGCTCAACAGACGGAGTCGGAACAAAGCTTAAGATAGCCTTTATGATGGACAAACATGACACTGTCGGGATTGACCTTGTAGCCATGTGTGTAAACGATGTCATTGTGCAAGGCGCCAAGCCGCTGTTTTTTCTAGATTATCTGTCAATAGGGATGTTGAACACAAAAATTGCCACAGCAATTATCGGGGGGGTCGCAGAGGGCTGCAGGCAGGCAGATTGTGCTCTGATAGGTGGCGAAACAGCGGAAATGCCGGGCTTTTATAAAGAAAATGAATATGACTTGGCAGGTTTTGCCGTGGGTCTGGTTGATAACAGTAAGATTATTGACGGGTCTGAAATTCATGTCGGCAACAAGGTTATCGGAATAGCATCCAGCGGCCTTCACAGCAACGGATATTCTTTGGCTCGAAAGATCTGTTTTGATATTTTGAAACTAAAAATCGATGATTATGTTCCTGAGTTTGGTCAAACAGTGGGTGAAGAGCTTCTTACCCCAACAAAAATATATTCGTCAGCTATTTATCGTATACGCAAGGGGCTGCCAATATGCGGGCTTGCTCATATTACAGGCGGAGGTATTGAAGACAACGTTTTGCGCATAATACCAAAAGGATGCAATATTGTGATGCACAAAGAAAGTTGGGATATGCCCTCTGTGTTTCCTTTTTTGAAAAAGGCCGGCAATATATCCGATAACGAGATGATGCGCACTTTTAATAATGGAATCGGGATGATAGCGATTGTTCCTGAAGGTTCGGCACAGGATATGCTGGAGCGGCTTAGCGCTATGAAAGAGAAAGGATTTATAATAGGGGAGATAGTTAAAAGAAAAGAATCTGCCCGGCGCATCAAGTGGGTTTAGCAAATATTTATATAGCGAAACATATCACAATCCTTCCGCAGTCACAAAAAAATAGAAAAAAATCATACTCAATGCTTTACAACAGAACGCAATGCAAAGATTATAGCTGTGTTTATAGATTGATTAGAACACATAGACTGTTTTTAAGCTCTTTTCGTTATGTTATTCCCCGTCTGTTTCTTATCTTTCTTATTATAATTGCAACCGCAATGGTTTCTTTTGCACAGGGCCCTGAGCGATTGTTTGATGATGATCCTGCCGAGCCCTGGCATATTACTGCCGATGAAATAAGCTTTGATAAAAAAACCAGCCAACATATTGCAAAAGGAAATGTTGTCGTAACAAAGCAGGACAAAAGGCTTACAGCCGATTTTGTTCGTTTTGATGATAAAACCATGGAGGTGCTGGCTGTCGGCCATGCAATAATGACGGTAGGTGAGGATGTGCTTGTCGGCGATAAGATGGAGATGGATCTGGAGGCTGAAATCGGAACAGCATATAATGGAACAATATTTATTAAGGAAAACCATTTTTACATAAAAGGGGATAAAATACAAAAGACAGGAAAAAACTCTTATGCCATCGCCAAGGGCAGCCTTACAACATGTGATGGCGATTATCCGGCATGGAAAATAACAGGGAAAAACCTGAAGGTTACCATTGAAGGATATGGTTTTGTTAATCACGCGGCTCTTTGGGCAAAAAAGGTTCCTGTGTTGTACACACCCTTTTTGGTTTTTCCTGCAAAGATAAAGAGACAGTCCGGCCTTTTGCCGCCACAAATAGCATATTCGGAACGGAAATGGGAGGAATACATACAGCCTTTTTACTGGGCTATTAACGAAAGTTCGGATGCAACCTTATATTACCACCATATTGGACGCAGGGGAGAAAAAACAGGTTTTGAATACCGCTATGTTTTAGATGAAAAGTCAAAAGGAACCATGATGTATGACTTTTTGCGGGACAGGAAGGTAGAACTGGAATCGAGCGAAGAATGGGGATATGCGGACGATGGTGTGTTGCGGCCCAATTCAGACCGATACTGGTTCAGGATGAAACATGATAAGGCTTTGCCTAATGGTTTTACCGCAAAACTGGACATAGATATTGTCAGTGATCAGGATTACCTTGACGAATTTAAGGACGGATATACCGGGTTTGAAAAAACCGATAACTTTTTTAACAAAAGTTTCGGCAGAGGCATTGACGATTATACTGATTCAACAAGGGTAAACAGCCTGAGCATAAACAAGAGCTGGTCACAATTCAGCCTTAATGCCGAGACCCGCTGGTATGATAATGTCATAACCCGTCGCCAGGAGGAAACAGATACAACCATACAGATGCTGCCGATTGTTGATTTTAATGCATCCAAACAGCAGGTGTTCGGCACACCCCTTTATTTTGACCTCAATTCCAAATATACATATTTCTACAGAGAGGATGCTTCAGAGGCTGCTCCAAGTGCTCACAGGATGGATGCATATCCAAGATTGTATTTGCCATTAAGATTCAAACATTACCTTTCTTTTGAACCATCTGCAGGGTTTCGGGAAACAGCCTGGTATTTTGACAAAGAGGAATATAGCTCCTCTGATAAGGCAACGCTGTACAGAGAAATGTATGATGTCAAATTAGACCTTTCTTCAAACATTTATAGAATATACAGCTTTCAAAAAAGCCGGATTAACAAGATAAGGCATGCAATAACACCGCAGGTAATATATCAATATATACCAGAAAAGGATCAGAGCAATAAATATCCCCAGTTTGATGCTGTTGACAATATTGTTAGAACAAACCTTGTAACATATTCTTTGACCAATATTTTTACATCAAAATCGCAGACCAGCAACACAAACAAAGACAGCCATGATGAAAGCGATAATGATGAAACAGCGAAAGACAACAATGATGAAACCGCTGACTATACCTATAATCAGTTTTGCCGTTTAAAGCTGGAGCAGAGTTATAACATTAACGAGGCAAAAGAGGACACTCCTTCCAATTGGGCAAATCAAAAGGAAAAGCGGCCTTTTTCTACAATCTATGGCGAGATAGAGATAGCCCCTGTCCGATATGTTTCTGCGCAGGCAGATGCCACATGGTCTCAATATGAAAGCAATTTTAAATCACATAATGTTGCGGCAAAATTAATTGATGAGCGTGGAGACAGCCTCTTTGTTGAACACAGGTATGCCCAAGACTCGAGCGAATCTATTTACACCGATATAACCCTGGCAGTATCGGAGCAGCTAAACGTATATGCTGATTATGAGCGTAATCTTTACGGGACCTGGGATATTAGGAAAAGCATTGGATGTTTGTACAAGGCCCAGTGCTGGTCCATAGATTTTAACTACTCGCACGAGGATAATGACAGGAAATATGCATTTATAATTGGTCTGTACGGGCTTGGAGAATTTGGTAGAGATATGGTTGGGCGCATGATGGAAGAGCCGCTGTAACGGAGTTTGAGTCGTTAAATGAAAATAAAACAGATTAATCGTCTGTGGTATGTTGTGCATACGAAAAGCAGGTTCGAGAATGTAGTTAATGACGCTCTGGCCAAAAAATCGTTTGAGGTTTTCCTGCCAAAGATCCTGGTAAAAAGCAGGCGCCGTGACAGACGGTTAATGATAAGAACACCTCTTTTCCCAGGGTACCTGTTTTTAAAAACCGACTTGCACCATGCCAGCCATATTGAAATTTTAAAGACAGCCGGGACTGTCCGTTTAATCGGCAACAAAGAAGGGCCGATCTCTGTTGCTGCAGAGACCGTTGAATCACTTAAAATCATGGTGTCGGGAGACAACAAGGTTTTAACCGGCACCTGTTTAAAAAAAAAGGATCCTGTTATGGTGATTTACGGCCCGTTTGCAGGGGTGACCGGAACCTTTGTCCAATACAGGGGCAAGGGGAGAGTTGTTGTTGCTATCGAAGCCCTTAGACAGTTTGCTGCAGTCGAGGTGAACGAAGATGATGTTGAAAGGCTACCAAAAATATTGTTATAACCGCTTGACTTCTAAACAGGTTCTGTTTAATAATTTCACATTAAAGATATTAAACGGCAGGTATTGTAAAAAGGAGAGGATATGAATAAACTGGAGATTGTTTCTGCTTTAAAAACCAAGGCTAATGTCTCAAAATCGGATGCCGCAAAGGTGATTCAAATATTTTTTGGTTCTATGCAGAATGCTTTGGTACAGGGAGAAAGAGTTGAAATTCGCGGGCTGAACAGCTTTTTTGTAAAAGAGTACAAAGCATATACCGGCAGAAACCCAAAGACAGGTGATAATGTTCTAATAAAGCCCAAAAAGCTTCCGTTTTTTAAGGCTGGAAAAGAATTGAAAGACAGAGTAGATAATTAAATTTGTGTCCAAATTTGCGGTAATAATAGATCAAAAAAAGCCGGTACAACTTTTAACAGCCTTTCTGCGACACAACACCATTCCTAATGCCCTTCTTTTTACAGGCATGGAAGGTGTCGGCAAACGCACTACAGCCATGATGTTTGCCATGGCGTGTAACTGTCTAAGTAAAAATCCAGGGAGCTTTTTTCAGAGCGCGAATCAAGCAACAAACAGCCGGATTTGTTATTGTAAGGCATGCGTGAAAATCCGATCAGGAAACCATCCTGACATCATACACATTAAGCCGTCAGGCGGCTATATCAAGATTGCTCAAATACGTTCTTTGCGAGATGTTCTTGCCATGAAACCTTACGAGGCAAGGATGCGTGTTGTAATAATATCAGAAGCCCGTGCAATGAACCCTTCTGCCGGCAACGCGCTGCTTAAGGTTCTTGAGGAACCACCCGGCCGGACCATTTTGATAATTACCGCCATACAGTCGTTCGATCTTATCCCCACAATTGTTTCACGCTGTCAGCATATCAGATTTAACCCGATTTCCTGCAAGAGACTGGAAGATATTCTGGTTGACAAAGAAGGGCTTGATTATGATGATGCAAAAACAATCGCGATTCTGGCAAACGGGAGTTTATCTAAAGCCCTTTCGATGGTTGAGCCTAAGAACCGTATAAACTGGATAAACCGGCGCGCTTGGCTTATAAATACATTAAACCTTGATATGCCCGGGCAAATATCTACACAACCGGTTGTTTCTTTTTTGGCTTTTGCAGCAGAGCTATCAAAAAATAAAGAAATCCTGCAAGATTCTCTGGAGGTGATTAAATACTGGCTGAGAGACATTGTTGTATATAAATTCTGTCCCGAGAAAATAATAAACAGGGATTTGATTGATAACATTCAACGTGTTGCACAAAAACTTACGGTAAAACAATTAATAGAAAAAATTGAAGCTATCCGGACAGCACAGAAAAAAATTAAGGCCGGCGCTAATTTAAGGTTGACCTTAGAAGCGATGCTAATGCAGCTTGCGCAAAACAATACAAATAGTTAAAGATAATTATGGCAAAGATTGTAGGAGTAAAATTTAATTCTTTTGGCAAGGTTTACGATTTTGACAGCGGTGCATTTGTTCTTAAGCGCGGAGATTGTGTGGTTGTAGAAACAGAGCAGGGTCTTTGTTTTGGGACAGTTGCGGTGTTTCCCGTGCCGGGTTGTGAACGATTATCGGACAGGCCGCTTAAAAAGGTGTTTCGTCTGGCTAATGAAAAAGATTTCGAGCAGCGAGAGAAAAACCTTGAAAAAGAAAAATCGGCTCAAGCATTCTGCATTCAATGCATCAATGAGCTAAAGTTGAAAATGAACCTGTTTGTTGTTGAAAACTCCTTTGATGGCAGCAAACTGACCTTTTTTTTTACGGCCGATAGTCGTGTTGACTTTCGTGAACTCGTTAAAATGCTGGTCAACCAGTTCGGTGTCAGGATTGAGATGAGACAGGTCGGAATACGCAATCAGGCCAAGATGATCGGTGGTATCGGAAGATGCGGACGACCAATCTGTTGCTCCTTATTCATGAATACGTTTGAACCGGTTTCTATACGTATGGCAAAGGATCAGAAGCTGTCGTTAAACTCAACGAAGATTTCCGGTCTGTGCGGCAGGCTGATGTGTTGCCTTACATATGAATCTAAAAAGGATAGATTATAAAGAAACAGGAGGGAAAATGACCGAACCTTTTTACATAACAACTCCTATTTATTATGTAAATGCAATGCCCCACCTTGGGCATGCATATACTACTATTGCAGCCGATGTCGTTTGCCGGTTTAATTTTATGCGGCACAATGAAACCTTGTTTTTAACCGGTACAGATGAACATGGGGACAAAATAGTACGCGCCGCTAAAAAAGAGAATATAAGCCCCAAGGCCTATGTGGACCAAATAAGCAATGCTTTCAAAGAGCTATGGCACCAGCTTAACATTAAATATGATTGTTTTATCCGGACTACCGATCCAGCCCATATTGCTGTTGTGAAGCAGATTCTGCAGAAAATTTACGACGCAGGCGATATTTATTTTAGCGAGTATGAAGGGCTCTATTGCTTTGGATGCGAACGCTTCTTTACTGAACGCGAGCTGGTTGACGGAAAGTGCCCTGACCATCTTATTGAACCGGAACCCATTAAGGAGTCTAATTACTTTTTCAAGATGAGCCGCTATCAGGACTGGCTTGTTGATCATATTGAGAAGCATTCTGATTTTATTCGACCTGAACGATACAGAAATGAAGTTCTGGCATTTTTAAGCGAACCCCTTGAAGATCTTTGCATATCACGCCCAAAGAAGCGGCTTAAATGGGGAATTACCCTGCCGTTTGATAAAGATTATGTTACATATGTATGGTTTGATGCTCTTTTAAACTATATCTCAGCTCTTGGATATCCTGATGGAGAGCTGTTTAAAAAATTCTGGCCGCGTGTCCAGCATATAATTGCCAAGGACATTCTCAAGCCTCATGGTATATACTGGCCCATCATGCTCAAGGCTGCCGGCATTCCAATGTATAATCATCTTAATGTTCATGGATATTGGAATGTTGACCAGAGCAAGATGTCCAAAAGTATTGGGAACGTTGTAGGGCCGCTTCAGCTAAAAAATGTTTACGGGCTTGATGCATTCAGGTTCTTTTTGATGCGGGATATGGTATTCGGGCTTGATTCCAATTTTAGCGAACAGGCGCTGGTTCAGCGAATCAATGCGGATCTGGCAAACGATCTTGGCAACCTGTTTTCCAGAGTTATTGCAATGGTCCATAAATATTTCAAAGGCATAGTCCCGGAGGTTGATGCGGAAATTGAAAACGAATTTCAGCTCGGTCTTGAATCAGATGCCCTGGCCACAATTTCCGAATATGAGCAGGCCATGGAAAATTTTGCTTTTCATAAAGCTCTTGTGACAATATGGGAGTTAATCGCCAAGATGAACAGATATGTCGATGTTACGTCGCCATGGGTGCTTGCAAAGAAAAAATCCAGCCAAAAACAGTTGCAGGTTGTAATCTCAAATCTTCTTAACGGGCTTGGAGTAATAGCAGGCCTTATTTCACCGATCATGCCTGACACATCCGCAGACATGCAAAAGCACCTTGGCGTGGACCCGGACATGATTACAAAAGGGGGCTTTAATAATCTCGACATTCTTAAAACATGGAAAATAATCAAGTCCGGCATAGAGCTTCCAAAAGGGATCACCCTCTTTCCCAGAATTGACCTGAAAAAGAATAAGGCTGAAGCAGAGCAGGAGTCGGCTGACGGAGATCTCTTGTCTGTCTTAAAAACCGAGATACCCATAGAGGCGTTCGGCGCAATTGATCTCAGGGTGGCTACAATACTTAGCGCAGAATCGATTCCAAGGGCAAAAAAACTGCTTAAACTTGAGGTTGATCTGGGAGAAAAGCGGACCGTTGTAGCAGGTATTGCCGCAAGCTATAAACCTGAAGAGTTGGTCGGGAAACAGGTAATTGTGGTTGCAAATTTAAAGCCGGCCAAGATAATGGGAATAGTTTCAAACGGAATGGTTCTGGCTGGTGTTGATGACAAGGGTTGTTCTTTAGTAACGGTTGACAGAAATGTTAAGCCGGGAACACCTGTGGGTTGAAGGGAGGATTTAGAATGCCGGGTTTTGAAATATTTGGGGATGAGGAGCGGAAAGAGGTTCAGGATGTGCTCGATACAGGCGTGTTATTCCGCTATGGTTTTGACCAGGCGCGAAAAGGCCACTGGAAGGCAAAAGCTTTTGAAGCAGAGCTGTCAAAACTGACCGCAGCACAACATTGTCATTTGTGTTCCAGCGGTACGGCCGCGCTTAGTATAGCCCTGGCTGCATGCGGAGTGGGGGCTGGAGACGAGGTGATTGTCCCGCCCTTTACATTTGTAGCAACTATCGAGGCTGTGCTTGAAGCAGGCGCTGTGCCGGTTTTTGCTGAAATAGATGAGACCTTGTGTCTTAATCCCGATGCTGTTAATGCGGTTATTACCCAGCGCACAAAGGCTGTGTTGCCGGTTCACATGTGCGGTTCAATGGCTCGTATTGATGAAATAAAAGATCTTTGCGACCAAAAACAGCTTGTTTTGATAGAGGATGCCTGCCAGGCTATTGGCGGCTCCCTTAACGGAAAAGCATTAGGCACATTCGGCCAAATGGGCTGTTTTTCGTTTGATCCTGTTAAAACCATTACATGTGGCGAGGGCGGGGCGGTTATAACCGACGATAAAGAGCTTTATACAATAGCTGAAGGTTATGCCGACCATGGTCATGATCATACAGGCAGCGACAGGGGGCTTGAAAGCCATCCGATCCTTGGAACAAACTTTCGGATCAGCGAGCTGAATGCGGCTGTTGGATTGGCCCAGTTGAGAAAGATGGATTATATCCTGAAAAAACAGCGGGCGCATAAAAAAGCCATAAAAGATGCCATGTCGCAGTTTCCTGAGATCACTTTTAGAAGGATACCTGATGAAAAAGGGGACACAGCTACTTTTCTTTCCTTTTTTCTTCCGGACGAATCAAGGGCTCGCAAGATCGCAGGCAAACTCGGAAGCGCGGGAATTGACGCCTGTTTCTACTGGTACGACAACAACTGGCATTATATAAGGCGGTGGGATCACTTGAAAAAGTTGAAATCTGCGGCAAGGCTGCCTGTCGCGCTGCTCGAAAATCGCCCAGACTATGAAAATATAGATCTTCCTCAATCTGATCAAATAATGAGCAGAACCATATCAATGCTGATAAAACTTTCATGGACAGAGGATGAGCTTAGGCAGCGGATAAATAAGATTGTTGAAGTGATAGGCAAACATTAAACCACAAAACACACGAAGATTAGAATTAATGCTTTTATAATTTCTTCGTGCTCTTCGTGGTGAACAAAACACAACAAATAAGTTCTAAGGGGTGGTTATATGTTTCGTAATTTCAAAATGGTTTCACGGGTTGTTTTTGGCAGGGGCTGCTTTAATCAGCTTGATGATATTCTTGCTGAAAAGCGCAGCAAGGATGATTCTTTTATTGTTTTTTTAGTCGATGATGTATTTAAGCAAAGCTGGCCGGCAAAAAGGATTTCTGCAAAAAACAAGGATTTTATAATATGGGTTAATGTTAATGATGAGCCTAAAACAGCTTATGTTGACGATCTTACACTGCGTGTTAAGGAGTATTCAGACAGACTGCCGGACGGTGTTGTCGGCATAGGCGGGGGAAGTACCATGGATCTTGCCAAGGCGGTTTCTCTGATGCTGACAAACCCGGGTTCTGCCGCAGATTACCAGGGCTGGGACTTAATAAAAAATCCAGCGGTTTATCATGTCGGCATTCCCACCCTTTCAGGGACAGGAGCCGAGGTGTCCCGCACCACAGTTCTTTCAGGTCCTGAAAAAAAGCTGGGAATAAATTCAGACCATACGGTGTTTGACCAGATTGTGCTTGATCCTGAGCTGGTTGCAGGCGTGCCGGCTGACCAGCGTTTTTATACAGGCATGGACACTTACATACATTGCGTGGAATCGTTAAACGGCACATATATTAATGCTTTCAGCAAAGCTTATGGTGGAAAGGCTTTAGAGCTTTGCAGAGAGGTTTTTTTGGATGGCGGCGCTGATAGCGATGACAAACTGATGATGGCCTCATATTGTGGAGGGATGAGCATTGCCTATTCTCAGGTCGGAATATGTCATGCCCTTTCATACGGACTCTCTTTTGTGCTTGGTATTCACCACGGAATAGGCAACTGCATAGTTTTTGACTATCTTGATGAATACTATCCCGACGGGGTTAATGAGTTTCGCAGGATGGCGGACAAACATGCTGTTTGCCTTCCGCGCAACATTGTTGCAGGCATTGAAAAGGATCAGCTTGAAAAAATGGTCGATGTTGCCCTTGTTCTCGAGCCGCTCTGGGAAAACGCCTTAGGGGCCGGGTGGAAGAAAATAATGACCAGAGACAAGATAAAAGATCTCTACCAGAGGATGTAAAACAGATGCCGCGGTCAACTAAAATTAAAGAAAAATTATCCGGTTTTTGCAGGTCTTTATACAGCAGAGCCCTTTATTTTCTTCTGGCTGAAGTCTATTTTGGGAAAAATCCGGCCAGTGTTCCGGGCAATTCATTAGTCTTTTTTCCGTGCAGTGAAAATATCCTTTTTTGCGGATTGGCAGGGATTGTTTCAATAAACAGGGAAAATGTTTCCATCCCTGTCGCCAGGGTAATCGGTCAAACATAATATAAGACCTTTGAAAAATGCTCAATATATCCTGGTTCTGACCTGCTGATTTCAGATGCCTGTTGTTTTTAAGAGAGCATCTTTTTCTTTTTCAGTTAGATAGCGCCAGGTTCCTGTGGCAAGCCTTCCAAGCCTTATATTCGCGATCCTTATCCTCTTTAAGTGCGTGACATTGTTTCCTGTTTTTCCGGCCATGCGGCGTATCTGTCTGTTTCTGCCCTCTTTAAGCACAATCCGAAACTGTGTCGGGGAGATTCTTTTTGTTTCCGCGGGTCTGGTTTTTGTCCCCTTTATCGGCATGCCCTCTGCCATGTTCAGGAGAGCTCCATCGGTTATATGGCTTGCCACTGTTACTTCATATTCTTTTTCGTGATCAAAGGAAGGATGCGAAAGCTTGTGATGCAGATTTCCATCATTTGTTAAAAGCAAAAGCCCTGTTGAATCTTTGTCAAGACGTCCAACCGGATAAACGCGCCCTGAAATATCCAGAAGGTCGAGCACAATCTTATCGCCCGGCTGTTTGCAGCTTGTGACATAGCCCCTGGGTTTATTTAGAGCTATATAAACCAGATCCTGCTTAAACTCTATATGCTTGCCTTTAACCTCTACCCGATCCTTTTTCGGGTCTATTTTTGTGCCGAGTTGAGTTACAACCTTGCCGTTTACCTTAACATCTCCATCGGTTATATATTTTTCTCCGTGTCTTCTGGAACAGAGTCCCGCCATTGAGAGAAATTTTTGCAATCGCATCAATGCCATATTTTTATATGTGTACTAAGACCTGTAATCAGCATTTATCTTAACATAATCAATGGAGAAATCGCAGGTAAGAACCGAAGAAAAACCCTTGCCCTGATGAAGATCGATCAACACGGTAAACTCGGGTTTTTTAAGCACCTTTGTTGACTCGGCTTCAGAGGCTTTTCCGCATCCCAAACCGTTTTTAACCATCATAATATCATCAAAAAAGATATCAATCTTATCAGGGTTAACAGGAACATCGGCTCTGCCTGCTGCTGCAACAATTCTTCCCCAATTTGCGTCTTCTCCGAAAAAGGCTGTCTTTACAAGATTTGAATTCGCTACAATGCCGGCAATTTTATAGGCGGCTGTGTCTGACAGCGCTCCTTTTACGATAATTTCGACCAGCTTTGTCGCCCCTTCTCCGTCTTTTATCAGCTTTTTTGCAAGGGTGATCATGACTTCATTAAGGGCCCTTTGAAATGAATTGTTTTTAATGGAACCTTGAACAACAGCTTCTGACACACCATTTGCCATAATAATGACTGTGTCATTAGGGCTCATATCGCCGTCAATGGTGATTCTGTTAAAGGATCGCTTGGTTGCGGAGCAGAGGGCTTTCTTCAGAAACGCGGAAGAGGCTTTAATGTCTGTGCATATAAAACAGAGCATTGTTGCCATGTTTGGGCATATCATTCCGGAACCTTTGGCTATTCCGGTTATTGTAAAGGTTTTGCCTTTAATATCTCCCTGGATTGAAACTATCTTCGGCACGGTATCTGTTGTCATCATGGCTTTGGCAAGATCGTAAAATCCTTCATACGCAAGAGCTTTAACAAGGCCCGGAGATGCTTTTTTAATCTTTTCTATCGGCAATGGTTCGCCGATAACCCCGGTTGAAGCCACAAGCACCATCTCTTCGGAAATTCCAAGTTCAGATGCGCAAAGCATTGCCATGGTTTTTGCATCGTTAATTCCCTGTTTGCCTGTGCAGCAGTTTGCATTGCCGCTGTTAACAACAACGGCCTGGCATAGCCCGGACTTTATCCGCTCTCTGTCAAGCAGTATATGTGCGCCCTGCACCCTGTTTTTTGTAAACACCGCGGCTGCATTTGCCGGAACCGTTGAAAAGATCAGTCCAAGGTCCTTTTCGCTGTTTTTTTTAAGCCCGGATGCAATTCCTGCGGCCTTAAAGCCCGGGCACAATATTTTTTTCATAGTATTCATTTCGTCGTAATACTCCAATATTATGCAACAAACTATCTGCGGTTGTAAACATTTACCACAGAGCACACAGAGGTAAATCAATTATTTTTTAAAACCTGAAATGATTTTATCTAAACACTGTCGTTAAACCGCTTCGATTGTTGAAGGGGGCTTTGTTGCTATGTTGTATGTGACGCTTACGATGCCGGGTACATCGCGGATAATCTCGTTGGCGAGCTTCTCTAAGATTTCGAACGAGAGTTTAGTCGGTGTTGCAATTCGCGCATCGATGCTGTCCCAGCAACGCACCTCAATCTGCTGGCCAAAATCGCGTTTGCCCTCGCGCATCCCTGTTACGCGGTCTTCATGAAGGATTGCCATATACTGAAATGCACCGGTGTCCTTGAGTAATCGCTCGACAACGACGGTTGCCTTTCGGACCGTCTCGATGCGCTCAGGGGTTACCTTGCCTATCACGCGTGCCGAGAGGGCCGGTCCCGGGAACGGAATACGCTCGAATAGCTCGGCTGGAAGCCCGAGAGCCTTGCCAATCTTTCTAACGCCGTCCTTGCGAAGCTGAATGAGCGGCTCAAGGATTTGGTATCCGAAAGCTTCCTGCGGATCGATCCCGATCTGCTCAAAGACATTGTGCTGTCGTTTTATCCCTGCGACGGTCTCGTCGATATCTGTCAGTATAGTTCCCTGAAGAAGGTGTTTTGCCCCACTTTCTTTGACAATGTGTCCAAATACGTTTCGGTAAAAGGTCTGGGTAATTGCCTCGCGTTTTTCTTCCGGGTCGGCAACCTCCTTGAGCGCGGCAAAAAACTCTTTGTGCGCATCAACCACTTCGACCGTAACCCCTAACTTTTGAAAAAGAGCCGCAACATGTTCTGATTCTCCCTCGCGCATGAGGCCGTTTTCGATAAAAACAGTCTTAAGGCGTTTTCCAAGCGCCTTATGGCCGAGCATTGTGACCGTGGATGAATCAACGCCTCCGGACAGGGCATTGATCGCCATCCCGTCTCCAACAGAGAGCTGGATCTCTTTGACCTTGTCATTAATGAAACGCTCGCTGTTAAGGTCCTGAGCGGTAATTCCCTTAATCATATGCTAATCTCCTTATCACCATAAATTTATTTTGCTTAATAAAACAAACAAGTTCAGAGTTAATTTATATATATATAACATTGTTTTTAATGAAAATGCAAAAACTATATCATTCCAACAGACTCAAAAGCTTTTTTGCATTTTCTGATCAAAGGCATGCAACGAGAGGAAGGATGGGGCATAAAAAAACATGGCAAGCATTGTTTATTATGCTTGCCATGTTTGTATTATAAACCTGCAGATTTTTACTAATTCTTTGTTGGATGGCACTTTGCGCAGGTTGTAGGCGCTGCTTTTGTGCCGGTTTTCGTGTTGAATTCCTTATGGCAACCCTTGCAGTTGTCGTGAAGCGCCTCGGCATGGTATTCCAATTTTTGTTTCTTTGATAACTTCGGCGCATCCTTTCCCTTAGGTGCTTCACCAGGTTTCTTATGGCACTCGATGCAACCCTGAACCTTATCTCCTGCTTTGAGACTGTTAAGAGGCTTATTGCTTGCATCATGGTGGCATTCTCCGCAGCCTGCTTTATAATCCGTGGTATGCTTCTTGTGGGAGAATGTTACGACACCTTTTTTATGTTTGTAGGCTTTGTTCTCCATCTTGACAACATCAGGAACAGTGGTGCCGGCATAAATAACGGTAGCAACAAACAGGGCGGCGATGCCGAAAATAGCCATAATTATTAGAGATTTTTTACGCATAAATATACTTCACCTCCTTCCATATATCTATTTATCAAAAACAATAATAACTAAAATTACGCTTAGTGCATTTACCAAGCATAATGAGTTTTGTCAACAACAAACAACAGTCCGTTATATTAGAACTTTTTGCTGTTGAGACCTTTGCAAAACGCCCTCTTTTGCCCAATTTCTGTGTCAGGCTCAAATTTTAAGCCTCGAAATACTCAATGTATTCCTACGTTTAAAAAATTCGCCTTCCTTAAACTTGAACAAAATTAAGCGTTTTTCAAAGGTCTCCTATTTTGAAGAAACCTTATCGATTTCCTTTGCTTTTTTTCCAAAGATTCTGGCGCCGATTATGCTTATTTCATATAGCAGCATTAAAGGAACAGCCATCATTATCTGCGTTACAACATCAGGCGGAGTTAAGATGGCAGCGGCCACAAAAAACAACAGTAGTGCATATTTTCTGTTTTTTTTCAAAAATTCTACCGAAACCATACCAAGTTTAGCCATAAAGGTAATAATAAGCGGAAGCTCAAAAACAAGTCCAAAGGCAAGCAGTAATTTGGAAGCAAAACTTAAGTATTCACGCATGGAGGGAAGAGGCTTAATTGTTTCAGATGCAAACCCTAAAAAAAACTTAAAACCAAACGGGAAAACAATAAAATATCCAAATAGCGCCCCGCCAACAAAGAAAAAAGAGGATAAAAAAACTATCGGGATAAGAAAGCGCCTTTCTTTTTGATACAGCCCCGGAGCTATAAATATCCAGAATTGATAAAGAATAACCGGCGCTGCCAGCATAAAGCCGGACAGGAAAGCAACCTTTAAATAGGTAAAAAAAGCCTCGGGCAGACCTGTAAAAATCAGTTTGTCATCTGCGCCCATCGCCGATATAAGCGGATGAGATAAAATATCAAATAATTTTTCCTTAAACCCGTATGAAAGAACAAACCCTATGCCGACAGCTATAAAACAGATGACAAGACGCTTTCTCAGCTCTTCCAGGTGGCCGGTAAAGGGGATTTTCTCGGTCTCATCATTTTCAGTCATCTTTTAAAGATCCTCTTCCTCTTCAGGTTCCTTTTTGCTTTTTTTATCTGTTGAAGATGTTGAGACCTCTTTAGCTTTATCGTCAAAATCAATATTTACATCCACGCTTTTTCTGATATCATCATTCATGCCATCAAAGGCTTTTTTTACATCAGTTAATTCATTATCTACATCTATTGATTCTTTTAATTCAGTTGTAGCCTTTTTAAATTCGCGCATTGCACGGCCCAGGGATTTTGCGAGATCCGGGAGTTTTTTGGGGCCAAGAACTATAAGGGCTATAGCCAGTATTAAAATCATTTCAGGCATGCCGATGCCGAACATAAATAAAACTCCTTTTTATAAAGTTATCAGGCTTGTTTCGTACTGATTTTGCCCATAAGTGTCAAGCTATATTGCAAAAAATGCCTTGGCTAAACGCGGTTCAATCGGTTTTATCAACAGCATCAGGCTTTAGGATAAGAAAGAACAGTTTCCCTGGATGCTGCATGTGGCCTGCCGCTATTTCAGCATGTATGCCGTTTCCAAAAAATATATCCGCCCGGCCCGGCCCGGTAATTGCCCCGCCCGTATCCTGGTTTAACACAAATCGATTATAGTCTTTCCATGTATTAATCCTGCCTGCCCCGTCTATTAACGGCTTTTTTGTCTCAATAAAGGCCAGGGCGGCATTTGGAAATATTTTTCTGTCTAATGCTATGGATCTGCCTGGAGTCAATTTGACATTAAGGCAGCCCAGGGGTCCGTCATCTTCTATTTTGAAAAACACATAACTGGGATTGTAATGCAAAATCGTGTCAAGCTCTTTTGGATTATCCCGCAAATAAGCTCGAATTTTCTGCATGGACATCTCTGATCTTGGTATTTTATCCTTTTCAATCAGATATTTTCCTATGCTTTTATACGGCCAGCCGTTTGAGGTATGATAATGAACATTAATTGTTTTTCCGTTATTTAGATAGATTTTCCCGGAACCTTGAATCTGAAGAAAAAAGAGGTCAACCCGATCCTTTATCCAGGCAATGGGCTCGGCCGTATCTTCAAGACAACCCTGATGTTCAATTTCTCTGCGTTCATAGTAAGGCACAACCGTATTTTTAAAGTATCTTCCGATTATCTTTTTGTCCGAAAACATTGGAGAAAACAGCGAAAGATCGATTACAGCCAGATCATCAGGCCATGCGTAAACCGGAAATCTGAATTCGTCGCTCTGTATCAGGCTGCCTTCTAATATTGGTTCGTAATATCCTGTAAAAAGGACATTTCCTGATCCATTATTCCCGCCATTATTTTCAGTAGAACCGTAAACCAGAAAATTAGACCTTATAAATCCGTTCAAATCATGTTTCGATGGTTTTGTCTGAATAAAGGCTAAAAAACACTGCAGGGATTTAATCAGATGATCAGTTGTAAAGATGTCTTTGCCGAACATGAAGGTTCTATCAGAAGGAACCTGCTCAAGGTATGAAATGCTTTTACAGATGCTGTGTTCTAACCCGTCATAGAGCATATCATCTGCAAACACGGGATATTTTGACGGAGAAATTCTTGTGAGAGCAGCTTTTTTAACACCGGCACATCCTCCAACAAACAAAACAAATATGAGAACAAAACAATTTATATTACGATAAAATTGAGTCATGATTTCTTTCTTGTAAAAACACCGCTTTTTCCGCCGGACTTTTCAAGAAGATATATATCGGAAATAACCATTTCCCTGTCATATGACTTGCACATATCGTAGATGGTCAGCGCTGCAACAGATGCGGCCGTCAGGGCCTCCATTTCAACCCCTGTTTGTCCCACAAGACGAGCCGTTGTTTCGATTCTTATGGAGCTTGCTTTTTTTTCCGGAAAAAAATCAACCGATATATGTGTAATATTAAGCGGATGGCACATCGGAATCAACTCAGAGGTTTTTTTAGCAGCCATAACACCGGCAATCCTGGCTGTTTCAAGAACATTCCCCTTTTTTATTGTTTGATTATAAATCATTTCAAATGTTGCAGGATTCATTGAAACAACCCCCTGGGCAACAGCGATGCGCAAACTCGGCGCCTTATCTGTTACATCCACCATCCGTACCTTACCCTGCTTGTCAATGTGTGTAAATTCCTGCATAGAAAACCCCATGTTTTGATTAATTTATTTATTACACCGTCCCGGATTTACTAAACATTTTTGTCAAAAAGCGCAAACGTTCCCTATCTTCCCCCTGTCTCTGTTTGTTCTTTACCTTTTAGCCGCTCTGCGATAGCTCTGCCGGCAATAATCCCGCTTGTTGAAGACTGAAGCAGGCCGCGCGTAATACCAGCCCCATCCCCAATGGCAAACAGGTTGGTCACCTCGGTTTGCATTTCTGCCGTTACATCAAGGCGGTTGGAGTAAAGCTTGACTTCCACGCCGTAAAGAAGCGTGTGGCGTCCGTATACCCCTGGGGCTAATTTATCAAGGGCTTGAAGCATTTCGATAATGGTCACGAGGTGCCGGTAGGGAAACACAAAGCTTAAGTCTCCAGGTATAGCCTTGGCGAGAGTTGGCCGGGTAAGACAACGGTCAAGACGTGCCTTGGTACTGCGTCGACCTGCCAGCAAATCGCACAGCCTCTGAACGATCACGCCTCCGCCGAGAAGATTCGCCAGCCTCGCAATGTAAAGCCCGTAGGCAATGGGATCGTCAAACGGCTCAGTAAAAGCGCTGCTCACCAAGACTGCAAAGTTGGTGTTCTCGCTTCTTTTTTTGGCATAGCTGTGACCGTTCACGGTGGTGATTCCGGCGGACTCTTCCGCGACGACCTCTCCATAGGGATTCATGCAGAAAGTGCGCACCCTGTCGTCGAATGTCTTGGAGTAGTGTATGAGTTTCGCTTCAAAGCTGATATCCGTCATTTCCCTGAGTACAACGGCCGGCAGTTCAACACGGACGCCAATATCCACGGGGTTGGACCTGGTTTTAAGACACAGGGACTCCGCCTCCTTCTTCATCCAGCTTGCCCCTGACCGGCCTGGAGCGGCCACAACAAACTGACCGGTAATGGTCTGCCCATCGGCCAGTCTCACCCCGTGAGCCTTGCCATTTTCTGACAAAAGGTTTTGGACCCGGCAATTGGTGCGCACTTCGACTCGCCCCGCAAGGGAGTGTCTCAAACGGTCCAGGACAACCCGGCAGTTTTCGGTTCCGATGTGTCTGATACGCGTGGGAATCAACTCAAGCTCGGCAACGCGGGCCCGGCGGGCAAAAGCTTCCAATTTTGGAGACATCTCACCATAGACATGGCCCGGCGCTCCATGAGCGACATAAATTCCATCAGCCTTGCTGAGAAGCCGGTGAAGAGACTCCTGGTCAATGAATTCCCCCAGGAATCCGCCTATCTCAGGGGAAAGCGTCAACTTGCCGTCGCTGTATGCGCCGGCTCCGCCCCAACCGCAGAGCATGTCTTCAGCATTCTTGCGGCTGCGCTGTTTCAGGTCCTTCCCCTGCTCCAGCAAGAGAACAGACTCAACGCCAAGTTCCGCCAAGGATAGCGCCGCGAAGATACCGGCAGGCCCTGCACCAACAATAATCACTTCGTAGTCCATAGATTTGCCTCCGAACAATACCTGTGTTATGATAGCTATAGAAATTCTGATGTTTCGCCCGAAGAGACTGTCCGAGTATTATGTCCCACATTCAAATCGCTCTTTTTGCCAGGAGACCAGATTATTCTCATTTTGGGACTTGCTTTAATAGTTTATCTTTTGCATCTTTATGGCTGATTCCCGTTCCTTTTTCCAGTTGATTGAGAGAGGTTTGAATATCTGATAGAAGCTCGATTTTCTCTTGCATGGCTTCAAATTCATTTGCACCTAAAAGGACCGCGACGCCTTTCCCGTGCTGTGTAATTATCACCGGTCTTTTAGTATCGTGAACCTGCTTTATGAAGTTTGCCATGCCTTTCCTGACTTCTGACAGGGGCCTGATGTCTTGATCAATTTTTAATTTTTGCATATTGCACCTTATTAAGTATGTATTTTGTACATTATATTGCACATATTATGGTGCATGCAAGTGTTATTTTCGGGGGAGCATAACCCCGTTCCGTTTTAAGGCTTGTGGGGTGCAAATACCCAAAACTAAAAAATGGTTTACAAGCTGGAATGCTGTAAACCATTTTTTTCTTATGGCTGGGAGACAAGGATTCGAACCTTGGTTGACGGAGTCAGAGTCCGCAGTCCTGCCGCTGGACGATCTCCCATTATTTTTACTCAGATACACAAAAGCAAAAAATGAGTCAAGGCAAATTGTTATTTCTTGCGCAGGTGTTGCAATAAAGCAATCTTTTATGTTATAATAATATATTTAGTAAACCATTGATGATCTCGTAAAAAGTCCCAAAGGAAAAAAGATATAGCAGAAGGATATGGAAGAAAGACCATGTTTTCTTAAAATTCTGTCAAATATGATGAGATATAAATATGGATTTTAGTGTATTGATGTTTGCAGCTTTAAAAGGCTGCGGGAGATTAAACTTATGCCAAAGTTTATAAAAAAAATATCAAAAAAAGCTGGTCTTTCTCCTGGAACTCTCGTCCATATTGGGGAATATAAACACGAGAAAGTTAAAATTACTCTTGTTGACTATGATGCAACTCAATTAAAAGAAAAAGAGTTAAAAGAAATAGAAGAATCATTTCATCTTAAAGACAATACTTCTGTAACATGGATAAACATAGATGGAATACATCAAGTAGATGTTATAGAAAAAATAGGTAACAACTTTGGCATACATTCTCTTGTTCAGGAGGATATTTTAAATACAGACCAGCGTCCCAAAGCACAAGATTTTGATGATTATATCTATATAGTATTAAAGATGCTTTATAATGATAAAGAGGAGCTTAAGGTTAAATCAGAACAGATTAGTTTAATTTTAGGGAAAAACTTTCTTATAACCTTCCAGGAAATTCAAGGAGATGTCTTTTCTTCGGTTAGAGACAGAATTAATAAGGGTAAAGGTCGCATCAGAAAGATGGGGTGTGATTACCTGGCATATGCTCTAGTTGATGCTATAGTTGATAACTATTTCATAATACTTGAAACCTTTGGAGAAAAGATCGAGTCGCTTGAAGAAGAGCTTTTAGAAAATCCTACCCCACAAACATTACAGGCCATTCACGATATAAAAAGAGAAATGATTTTTTTACGAAAGCAGGTCTGGCCCATAAGAGAAATTATCAATGGACTGTTAAAATGGGACTCGCAGCTCATTAATGAGTCAATGGATATTTATTTTAAAGATGTTTACGATCATACAATTCAGATAATTGATACCATAGAATCATTCAGAGATGTATTGTCAAGCATGGTAGACATGTATCTTTCAACAATCAGCAACAAAATGAATGAAGTGATGAAGTTACTAACAATCATTGCAACGATATTCATTCCCGTGACTTTTATAGCCGGAGTTTATGGAATGAACTTTAAGTATATGCCTGAGCTTGAATGGAAGTGGGGTTATTATGCTGTCTGGTTTATAATAGCATCCGTTATAATTTCTATGATATGCTACTTTAAAAAAAAGTCATGGTTATGATAAAATATAAAACAGTATTTATCAGGCATCTTGGGGGGAAAGGAGAATTATAATGAATCTTAAATCAATACTTAAATTCATGGTAATCATATTCATTTTTACCGCTCCATACTCATTCGCTTCAGAGCAAAACCAAGGCCTTGAAAACATGGTATTAGAAGGAGGACCAACTGGTGATGTTTCTTTCCCTCATCATGTTCACCAGAACGCGCTTAACGACTGTAATTACTGTCATAACTTGTTTCCGAAAGCTTTAAACAGTATAAAAAAACTGAAAGCTGAAAAAAAACTGGAAAAAAAAGAAGTTATGAACAGCTGCAGGAAATGCCACAAACAGAAGGTGGAAAACAATGAAAAAGCAGGACCAACAAGCTGTAAAGGATGCCATCAAAAATAATTAACTCAAATTTCGCGCCCTCTCAATAAGTTCCGGTTTGAAGCTATAAAACAGCTTTTATCTGAGGAGGACAAACCAAAGAAAGCAGCAACCTCGGTCGAATTTTCATTGAAGCCCCAAGCCCGGAAAATCTGGAATGCCATCCCAGGCGAAATTCGAATGAAAATATAGACAACTCATCGAAAAGATAATAAATTGACTTGGATATTTAGATGATATATATTGTTTTTGATTAATTTCGGTCTGTTTTTTGAACCTCAAACAGGAGGATCAGGTGACCAAGGATTACAAAAAAAATAAAGCCCCATTTCTTCAGTGATATGAAGGATGGGGCTTTTTTGTTTTACAGGCATGGAGTTGAGACGGCAACGTTGCAACGATTGAAATAAAAAATATTTACTAACCGGCAAATAAGTTGATAAGTTGGGATGTCCCTTAAGCTTCCCTGCTCATAATAAAATAGTTTTATTTCGAATCAATTCCTCTAAATACTGATGCTTATTTTGCGTTTTTAAGGTGATTATATACCAACCTTTTTTAAATCAAGACTGATATTGACACAGGGCAAATTCGCCCGAAAACCCAGTCAATATCATATTATCAGGGCAAATTGACCTGATAATAATAATGTTATAAGTAAAAATATGATTTCCAAAAAAGACATAGGTCAGATATTGGCAGAAGACGCCCTTCAACAAAAGGATACTCAAACATTACAGGTTCGAGCACAGCGTTTTCTTAAAGTAAAACCACATGGCATAGTACCATATACTCCATTTGCTCCAGTTTCCGCTGAATGCATTTCCCTTTTCCAAGATGGCCACTTTTATGGTTGTATAGCACTGACTCAATCAGTTGCTGAGGCTATTGCACGATTTCTTTGCCAGAAAAATTCATGGGAACCTGACAAGGTATTTGAAAAGAACATTAAGAAGTTAAGCGTTAGAAAGTTTATCTCTGTAGGCATAAAAGATAATTTCCTGAAAATATGGAAAAAAAGAGATGATTACCATCATTTAAATCCCAGCATTGAAACTGACCGTTTTGAACTAGAAAAAATGGCTTACGAAAAAATTCTTCTCCTCAATCAAATTGAGTCTGAAATATTTAAATTTTCTATATCAGAAGAAGGAAATTTGATTCCAGATAACAAAAAATATTGGGATATAAATAAGGATGGCACTGTGCCGGTATTCTTAAAGATAGAATGAGCAAATAAACTTATAACCAATGCATTCACCAGACGGCGAGAAGCGCGGCCGCGCTAACGCGGTTGGTTTGGGTGGCGCCGCTGGTGATGCAGGTCGTTCGGCAGAAAACTAAATCATGATTTTACCCAAGACATTTGAGAAAGTCCGCAAACTTTATGGTCACTTCGCAAGCTGGGCTGTCTGGGCAGAAGAAGGTGATAAACCCAAAAGCAACATTGATGATCTGAGTGTTTTGGATCCAGCGTCTAATCCTGATCTTTTGAATACGCTTACCGCAGACTTTATCTTCCTTGGGTTGAATATTTCCCGGAGAATCGAAAGACCTTTAGGAAATTTTCATGATTCAAGACCGATGGCAACGGATTACAAGATTCGAAGTGCGTTGAATGGAACTCGCTTCTGGGGTGCCTACATGACAGACATCATCAAAGACTTTGAGGAGAAGGCAGCTGGACGAATGATGAAATACTTGAGCGCAGACAAAGGCTTCGAAAAAGAAAATATCAAAATGCTGAAAGCCGAAATTGAACTTCTTGGAACAACTTCACCTACACTCATTGCATTTGGAAGGGACGCTGAGAAGATCGCAAAGAGGAATCTTGGTAGCGAGTTTCAAATTGTTGGTATGCCTCACTATGCAAATTACATGTCACGAGAAGATTATCGGTCAAAAGTGATCACAATTCTCGCCGATGTATCACCCAAAAGAATTGCCGAACAAGCGCATGCAGCGGACGCGGACAAGCCGCGCCGCTGATGCGTAACGTTCGGCTAAAACAAATTCTACAGTAAAATAATTGGGGACTATTAAATTGAACTATTGGCTCACAACTCATTGGCCTCCGCGTATAGATGATGATCCTAATGATGTCGCTAATGGAGTTTGGCTTCCAAATGGTCGTGAACAGGCTGGTGCAGATTTAAAAACAGGTGATAAAATTCTCGTTTACCAAGCTCGTTCTGGTAGATCAGAAAGACGAAAAACAATTGACGGTAACGAAATTGTTGTGCCTTGTATTGAAGGTCGAGAAGGCATTATTGCCGTTTGTGAAGCGCAGTCTGAGATATATGAAAATGAAGATTCAGAGCCATCTATATATGTCGATGGGTCTGAAATTTGGTGGCGATGGCATGCTCCTTTAAAAACCCTATCAAAAAGCGGTTTTGTCTCTCGTGAAATTATGAATTCGATACTTGGTTATAAACCGAATTTTAATTTGCGCGGCTTTGGAGACTTTCATTCTGGGCTAAAAAAAATTACAATAGATCAATACTTTGAATTACTTAAGTTATTTCGCGGTATAATCAAAACAAAGAAATTCCCCGTTACGAATATTCCACAGGAGGTTGAGAGCCATGGCCATGGTATTGGCACCGGAGAATCAAGAGAGCATTTGTTGCTAAAAAGCTATGTTGCGTTACATCCAGAAAGCGTTCTTAACGAACAATATGTTCAAACAATTAAGGTTGAATATCAATTCCCGACTGGCGATAGGGCAGATATTTTGCTGGAAGATGAATTCGGCAGAGTTATTGGCATGGAAATCGAAGTTAATGTTGGAGACAATCAGTTCGAAGGCCTCCTGCAAGCTATCAAATACCGTTACATGTCAGAGCTTATTACTGACAGGGCGCCAGGTGACAGCAGAGCGATTCTTGTCGCTTATTCAATATCTCAAAACATGAAGCTGTTATGTGACAAATATCATATTCAGTACTTTGAAATTGACAAAAAAGTTGTAGAAAAATGGTCCTTATCAAAAGATGGAATTGCAGCCTTGGCCGAACGAACAAGGATAGATTGTGAGAGCGAAGCGAACCACGATCTTATCCGGAGGTTGAACAAGCCCGACCATGGTGACTCTTTATAAGAAAATATCTTTTTTGGAACAGGGGGTATAAAGTGGGTTTT